>Ga0209100_1000200_pt1 | contig 64934 bp, 61 predicted proteins | sample lystaG_FD_185480 | JGI IMG/M metagenome (GOLD analysis project Ga0209100, IMG submission 185480) | Glacier valley bacterial and archeal communities from Borup Fiord, Nunavut, Canada, to study Microbial Dark Matter (Phase II) -... | ecosystem: Environmental > Aquatic > Freshwater > Ice > Glacier ... | reverse complement strand
GATGGTGCACGGCAGACGTCAGCAAGAGCGAGGGGATCGGAGCGAAGTCCGCATCCGAGTCCCTGTCCGACAGGATGAGGAAGCTCACGCCGTCGGCAAGAGCCTGATCGACCTCGACGAAGATCTCTTCGAGGCGCGCCTCGAGACCGACCCCGCCGCCGGCGACCTTATAGCGCCCCTGAATGCGGCGCGACGACAAGACACCCTTGAGCTTGGGATCCGCGTCGATGTGGATGATCTTTGCGAGCTCATCGTTGTCGATCACGGGGAAGTCGAGGTAGACCTTGCGTGCGTGTTCGGGCGTGCCTTCGAGAAGGTTCGGCTCGGGACCGATCGCTCCGCCGATGGCCGTGACGATCTGTTCGCGGATCGAATCGAGCGGCGGGTTGGTCACCTGCGCGAAGATCTGCGTGAAGTAGTCGAACAGCAGCTTTGGCCGCTGAGACAGCACCGCAATGGGCGTATCCGATCCCATGGCGCCGATGGGTTCGGCACCCGCCAATGCCATCGGCTCGAGCAGAATCTTGAGCTCTTCCTCGGTGTAGCCGAAGGTTCGCTGCCTGCGCACCACCGACGAACGCGAGTGGGTCACGTGCTCCCTGTCGGGAAGCTCCGAAAGGCGAACGGCGTGACGCTCTACCCACTCCTCGTACGGGTGCTCCGCAGCCAGCGCGGTCTTGACCTCATCGTCTTCAACGATGCGGCCCGCGCCCGTATCGACCAACAGCATCCGTCCAGGCTGGAGACGGCCCTTGCGTACGACTTGTGCGGGGTCGATGTCCAGCAGTCCCGCCTCGGAGCCACACACGACCAGGCCGTCGGAGGTGACCCAAAAACGTCCGGGTCGCAGGCCGTTGCGGTCGAGGGTCGCGCCGATCAGCGTGCCGTCGGTGAAGTGGAGCGCGGCTGGGCCGTCCCACGGCTCGATGAGCGACGAGTGGTACTCATAGAACGCGCGCCGGGCGGGGTCCATCTCGGTGTTGTTCTGCCACGCCTCGGGCATCATCATGAGCACGGCGTGCGGCAGAGTGCGGCCACCCAAGTGGAGAAGCTCAAGCACCTCATCAAAGGACGCGGTGTCCGACGCAGACGGCGAGCACACCGGCTTCAGGTCGTTGATGTCGCCTAGGAGATCGGACTTGAGCATCCCCTCACGGGCCGCCATCCAATTGCGGTTACCGCGCACCGTGTTGATCTCGCCGTTGTGGGCGATCAGGCGCAACGGCTGGGCAAGCGGCCACGACGGGAACGTGTTGGTCGAGAAGCGCGAGTGCACGAGCGCGAGCTCCGACATAAAGAGCGGGTTGAGCAGGTCGGGGTAGACCTGTTCAAGCTGATAGGTCGTGAGCATGCCCTTGTACGTCAAGGTGCGCGAAGAAAGCGACGCGAAGAAGGGGCCGCCATGGTGCTCGGCTCGCCTGCGAATCCGATAGAGCTTGCGGTCGAGATCAATTCCGGTGAGGTTGTCCGCTACGACAAAGACCTGGCGGAACGTGGGCGCCGACGCGCGAGCGGAGGGGCCCAAGGAATCCAGGTTCACAGGGACTTCGCGCCATCCGAGCACAGAAGCACTCTCGACGATCGCGGCGGCCTCGAACGCCGCGGCCTCTTGGGCCTCGGATCCGGGCGTGAGGAACGCGATTCCGACGCCGTACGCACCCGAGTCAGGAAGATCAAAGTCCGTGACGGACTGAAGGAACTCATGCGGTACCTGCGTGAGGATGCCGGCGCCGTCTCCGGTCTCCGTTTCGGCACCCACCGCGCCGCGGTGTTCCAGATTCTTGAGGGCCGTCAGGCCCTTGTCGATGATGTCGCGTCCCGCGTGGCCGCGCAGCGTCGCCACAAAGGCCACACCACAAGCGTCGTGCTCGAAGGAGGGGTCATACAGACCCTCCGATGGCCACTCCGGGCCGTGATGCGTCGCCATTACACCGTCCTTTACCGTTCCGGCGCGAAGCCGAAAACATCAGTCGTTTCGGGACGCCGTCGACCCTGTGTACATCCGAACACCGAGACTACCGCGTTCGCTCGTGCCGATTGGGCGTCTCAGTCCTGGACGGCGTCCGCATGCGGGGTCGCCGCAAGCTCGCCGCGGGGTGTCCGGTCGCTTCGCTTTTGGCGAGCGCCGAGCAAGAGGAACATCACGACGGCGAGCGTCAGCACGACCATCGAAACCCAAATGTTGATGCGCAAGCCACCTACGTGCACCGCGGTGTCGATGCGCATCGCCTCGATCCAGAAGCGTCCAGACACGTAGACCATCACGTAGAGCCAGAAGGCCCGGCCGCCGCGCAGGTCGAACCTCTTGTCCAGGTAGATGATGAGCGCCGCGCCCGCGAGATTCCACAACAGTTCATAGAGGAACGTCGGGTGAAAGGTCGGGAAGCTCTCGAAGCCGACGGGCCGGAATCCAGGATCGATCTGCAATGCCCAGGGCACGTCCGTGGGCCTGCCGAAGAGCTCTTGATTGAAATAGTTGCCCATGCGGCCGATGGCCTGCGCGATGAGCACTCCCGGCGCGGCCGCATCCATGAATGTCACGAAAGACACCTTGTGCCTGCGGGCGCCGATGTAGGCCCCGAGTGCGCCGAAGGCGACGGCCCCCCAGATGCCCAGTCCACCCTCCCAAATCTTGAAGGCGTTGAGCGGGTGTCCGCCCTCCCCGAAGTACGGACCGGGAGTGCTGATGACGTGATAGATACGTCCGCCAGCGATTCCGAAAGGAATCGCCCAGAAGCCGACGTCGCCAACGACCTGGGCGTCGCCACCGCGCTCAACCCACCGCTTTGTGGTGAGCCACAGGGCCAAGAAGATGCCTGCAAGAATCCACAGAGAATAGGCGCGAATCGTGAGCGGGCCGACGTGTGCCGCGGCCCATTCGATCGGTGGGCTGGGGAATGAAGTGATGATCACAGGTCACGCCTTACTCCGCGCGCCAACTCGCGGGTTTTGAGGCGTAGCGCGTCGAGCGCCTGGCCCTCATCTTCATGGTCAATCAAACAACGGACAAGGGCCGAGCCGACGATCACTCCGTCTGCATAGCGCGCCACTTCGGCGGCCTGAACGCCAGTGGACACGCCCAAACCGACACACACGCGAGGGGCGCCTGCGGCGCGAGTCCTGGCCACGAGGTCTTCGGCTCCACCACCGACGGTGGCACGCTCCCCTGTCACACCCATGAGTGAGGCCGCGTAGACGAAGCCCGTCGCTTCCCTAGCGGTCATGTGCAACCGCTCGTTTGTCGAGCTCATGGCGACCAGGAATACGGTATCAAGCGACTTTGACCTGGCGACCTCAAGCCATCCACCGGCAGCGTCGGGAGTCAGATCGGGTGTGATCGCGCCGGAGCCGCCCGCTGCGACAAGGTCGTCTGCGAAGCGGTCGAGGCCGTACTGAAGCATCGGATTGAAGTAGCTCATGATGACCGCTGGGGCGCCTGCGTCGACCACTTCACGCACCGCGGTGAAGGCGTCCGCAACCTGAGACCCACGCTCGAGAGCCGTCTCGGCCGCACGCTGGATGATCGGACCATCCATCACGGGGTCGGAATAGGGCAATCCCACCTCGACGATGTCAACGCCCGCCTCGACCATCGCGACCATGGCGCGAATCGAGCGATCGACGGTAGGAAAACCCACGGGAAGATACCCGATCAGGGCGGAACGTCCCTCGGCCTTGATCGCATCGAGTCGATCGGTCAGGTCGCTCATGCGCCCTCCCCCCCGTCGAGAAGCCCGAAGTAGGTCGCGGCTGTCTCGACGTCCTTGTCTCCGCGTCCCGAAAGGTTGACGAGGAGCGTCGCCTCCGGCCCGAGTTGCTTGCCGAGCTTCATTGCCCCAGCGAGGGCGTGCGCCGATTCGATAGCGGGCAGGATTCCCTCGGTACGGCTCAAGAGGCGGAAGGCCTCCATCGCCTCGGCGTCGGTGATGGGCCAGTATTCGGCCCTCCCGATGTCCGCAAGATACGAGTGCTGCGGCCCGACGCCGGGATAGTCGAGGCCCGCGGAGATCGAATGAGAGGGCTGAGTCTGCCCGTCACGGTCCTGGAGCACATAGGTCATCGCTCCGTGCAGCACGCCCGGGCTCCCGCCCGTAATCGACGACGCGTGCCTTCCTGTGTCGACGCCATCGCCTGCGGCCTCGCAGCCGATGAGCCTCACGCCGTCGTCGTCAAGGAACGCATCGAATATCCCGATCGCGTTCGAGCCTCCGCCCACACACGCGATCACGGCATCGGGCAGGCCGCCAAGCGCGGCCATCTGCTCACGGGCCTCGCGCCCGATCACGCGCTGGAAGTCTCGCACCATCTCGGGGAACGGGTGGGGGCCCGCCGCAGTGCCAAAGATGTAGTTGGTCGTGTCTACATTGGTGACCCAGTCGCGGTACGCCTCATTGATCGCATCCCGCAGAGTCCGCGAACCCGTAGTTACCGGAACGACGGTGGCGCCCAGGAGACGCATGCGGGCCACGTTGAGCGACTGGCGCTCGGTGTCCTCTTCGCCCATGTAGACCACGCATTCGAGGTCCATGAGCGCGGCCGCGGTAGCCGTCGCCACACCGTGCTGGCCCGCCCCTGTCTCCGCAATGACCCTCGTCTTGCCGATGCGCTTGGTGAGCAGCGCCTGGCCGAGCACGTTGTTGATCTTGTGCGATCCGGTGTGGTTCAGGTCCTCGCGCTTCAGGAAGACGCGGGCGCCTCCCGCATGCGCCGCAAATCGAGGCACCTCGGTGACGATGCTCGGGCGCCCCGTGTAGTCGCGCGCGAGTCTTTCGAGCTCACGAGAGAAGGACGGGTCCCTCTTGGCCTTGTCGTACGCATCGGTGAGTTCGTCGAGCGCGGCCACAAGCGCCTCTGGGACGAACCGGCCCCCGTACACACCAAAGAAGGGCCCGGCGGCGCCGGAGAGGGAATCACTCACGGACGCACCGCTCGGAGTGCGGGGTGGGCACCTGCGGCAACCATCTCGGCAACCGCGGTGCGCGGGTCCTTGTCCTTCACGAGAGCCGAGCCCACCAGGACTGCGTCGGCACCCATGCGCGCATATTCGACCACATCATGGCTGTCGCGGATGCCGGACTCGGCCACCTTCACGATTCCGCCAGGGATGTGGGGCGCGATGCGCGCGAAGGTACCGCGATCCACTTCGAGCGTCTTGAGGTTGCGAGCGTTGACGCCGATGACGCGGGCTCCCGCGTCCACCGCGCGCTTCACCTCGTCATCGTCATGCACCTCGACGAGTGCGCACATTCCGAGCGAGTGCACCCTCTCGACAAGGCTCTCGAGCGCCATCTGCTCAAGTGCGGCAACGATCAGAAGCACCATGTCGGCGCCGTGGGCACGGGCCTCCCACACCTGATAGGGCGTGACGATGAAGTCCTTGCGAAGAATCGGGATGTCGACCTTGCCGCGCACGTCGTCCAGATCAGCGAGGGATCCGCCGAACCGGCGCTCCTCGGTGAGCACCGAAATGACGCTCGCTCCCCCGGCCTCGTACTCGGTCGCGAGGGCCGCCGGGTCCGTGATCTCGGCGAGCGCACCCATCGAGGGGCTCGACCGCTTGACCTCGGCGATCACCGACACCTCGGGGGTCTGCAGCTTTTGTAGCGCGTCGACCGCGCTGGGAAGACGCGCAGCACGCGCCTTCAGTTCGTCCATAGGCGTGGTTAATTCACGCACGGCCAGGTCACTTCGGACGCCGGCAACAATGCCATCGAGAACGCTCATGCGTTTACCACCTCCCCGGGTCAATGGTACCGCCGTCCTAGGACCACGAGGACCGGCCACGAGGGAGACGGACGAGCCGTCAGGGTGCCAGGAACGGCGCCGCGAACTCCATGTTCCTGACGACGGTGAACACCACAAAGAACACGATGAGCGCCACAGTCCACGCCGCGGGGTTTCTTGGCATCGCCACGGATTTGCCGCGAAGAGCGCGAGTGACCGCCCACACGGCCCATGCCGAAAACGGCAACACGAAGAGCACAAAGATCGCGTTCATCCTGAACGCCGTCGAGACGTCCCCATGCATCATCGAATAGAACGCCCTCGTAGTCCCGCAACCCGGGCAATACCAGCCAGTGGAAGCCAAAAACGGGCATGGGAGACCGAGCTGATGCCGGTAGGGGCTGGTGCTGTAGAGCCAGGCCGAACCTGCCACGAAGACCGCGCCGAGCGCTGCAGCACCGACGAATGCGGGCGCACCAGAGCGTGCCACCAATCCGCGTTCGTCGGTCTGCAACGTCATGATCAGGAGGTCGGGTTGTAGTACACCGAGCCGTTGAGCGCCATCGCGACGATCGTGAAAATGACCGAAAGCGAGATTCCGACGATGCCCAAAATGAAACCGATGTTGGCGAGCTTCGCGTTGTTTGCCTCGCCTGCCGCATCCGCCTTCTTACCCAGGATGCCGAACACTATGCCCGCGATGGGGGGCAAGAGGTTGAGGAGTCCGCAGCATGCACCGAGGATGCCGATGATGCCAGCGACCAGAGCGACGATGCCCATCCAGTTCTTCGCGGTCGGATTGCCGACGGGCATACCCATGGCCGGCGGCATCGATGGGGGCGGGGGAACTTCAGTCATCTGATTTCTCCTTTGATGTGGTGACAGCGCGAAAATGCGCGTCCTACTTCAGCGGTTGCCCATATCCGAGCGCCCGCAGCGTCGCACCAACTGCCAGGGCGACGACGACTATTCCCGCACCCACCCACACAAGGGTGAACTGCGGAATCATGAATCCGATGGCCGCGACAAGCGCGCCAAGGACGATGAGGCCATTGGTGACCCAGCCGGCGAGCGTGCGACCGTGATTATGCGGCGCAACGTCGGGCAGGTTCTGCGGATCAATCTTGGGGGACGACATGATCACTCCTTCTGGAACTGGTCGAAAGTCTAGCGAGAAGATGCTGGCACCAAAAGGTTTGCGCGCGAGACTGCTCGCAACATTGCCGCAGCCTTATCTCGGGTTTCCTGTGCCTCAGTGGCGGGGACCGAGTCCGCGACGATGCCGGCGCCTGCCTGGACGTGTGCCACACCGTCCTTCACCAGCGCCGTGCGGATGGCGATAGCCAGGTCCATGTTTCCGGCGAAATCGAAGTACCCGATAGCGCCGCCGTAGAAGGCTCGTCGCACGGGCTCCAGTTCGTCGATCAACGCAATCGCACGCGGCTTGGGCGCCCCGGACAGGGTTCCGGCGGGGAATGTCGCGACGAAGGCCTCGAGCGCCGTCGCGTGATCCTCCAGGGTCCCCACCACAGTTGAGCAAATGTGCATGATGTGGCTGTAGCGGTTGACCGTCATGAACTCCACGACCTCAACCGACGTGGGCCGACACACCTTGACGAGATCATTGCGCGCGAGGTCAACGAGCATGACGTGCTCGGCGGCCTCCTTGGGGTCCGCGAGCAGCTCGGCCTCAAGCGCCTTGTCGAGTTCGGGTGTGCGCCCGCGAGGGCGCGATCCCGCGATCGGGAAGGTCAGCACCGCACGGTCTTTGACCGTCACAAGCGACTCGGGGCTCGCGCCGACAAGGGCAAACGACTGCCCCTCGGCATCCTCACATTCGAGGTAATACATGTAAGGGCTCGGGTTGAGCGTCCGTAGCACTCGATAGACGTCGAAAGCGCTCGCGGGACATTCCGCGTCGAAACGCTGCGACGGCACCACCTGGAAAACCTCGCCCTCGCGAATGGCCTCCTTCGCGTACTTCACCATCTTCTCGTATTCGCCTACGCCCGAACGCTGAGCGACATCCCCGGAGGGAAGCGCGGGGTCGATCGCCATCGCGGGAAGCCTGGGGGCCGATGCGAGCGCCGACTCCATCGCGTCGATGCGCAACACCGCGGCCGCATACGCCTCATCGATACCAGTGGGCCTGGCATCGGAGTTCACCGCGTTGGACACAAGCCACACTGAGCCATCCACGTGATCAAGAATCGCGAGATCGGTGGCTAGCATCAGGAGCGCGTCGGGAACGTCGAGTTCCCTCACCGCATTGGAGGGAAGCGTCGGCTCCCATTGGCGCACAATGTCCCAGCCAAGCGCGCCCACGAGACCGCCCGTGAGCGGAGGCAATCCTTCAATGTGCTCCGACGCGAGCTCCTCAAGCGCCGCCTTCACGGTTTCCAAGGGCGTGCCGTCGACGAGGCCGCTCGGGACATCCCCTGTCCACTTCGCCTCGTCGCCCGTCACGGTGAGCGTCGCCTGAGACCTCACGCCCACAAATGAGTAGCGCGAACGCGTGCCGTCGGGTTCCGCCGATTCGAGAATAAACGTCCCCGGCCGCGAGCCCGCGAGCGCGGCATAGACGCCTACTGGGGTCCATCCATCTGCCAAAAGCCTGCGTACTACGGGCACGACCCTGTGAGTCCTGCCGAGGGCCACGAACTCGTCCCTCGAGGGCCACGTGTCGCCCCAGTCGAGCGCGGTGGCTGCGATCATCGGGTCGGTCACGACGTACCACCAACGACGACGGGCAGTTTCCCACCCTCGTCAAAGCATGAGTGCTCGCCGGTGTGACAAGCGGCGCCTTCCTGCTCGACCTGCAACAGAATGGCATCTCCGTCACAGTCGATTTCTGCGCTGAGCACCCGCTGGACGTGACCCGAGGTGTCGCCCTTGCGCCATATTTCGTTGCGGCTGCGACTCCAATACACTGCGCGACCCGTCGCGAGGGTCTCGGCGAGCGCATCGTCGCTCATCCACGCCACCATCAGGACCCGACCGGTCGAGGCTTCTTGAGCCACGACGCATACGAGTCCAGCCTCATTGCGCTTGAGGCGCTGAGCGATCTCTTGAGCCAAACGCATGGCGCCTATCTTTGCACGGTCGGGTGGCGGCGCTATCCCGCCACGCATGTCATCAATCCCTGGTTTGGGAGACCCAAGCGCGGTGAAGTCGCTCGTACGTACCCCCTGCGCTCACGAGCGCCGCATGCGGCCCAAATTCGACGAGCTCTCCGTTGTCCATCACTGCCACCATGTCGGCCCTCTCCGCGGTCGAGAGTCGGTGGGCGATGACGACCGCTGTGCGACCGCGCATGAGGGCTTCGAGCGCACGTGAGATGCGCACCTCCGTCGACGGGTCCACCGCGGATGTCGCCTCATCGAGGATCAACACATCGGGATTGCGCACATAGGCGCGGGCGATACTCACGAGCTGCCGCTCCCCCGCGCTCAAAAGCTCTCCCCGTGCCCCCACGGGCGTGTCGAGTCCATCAGACGTTCCCTTGAGCCACGCGCCCAGTCCGAGCGCCTCGAAAGCGTGATGCGCCTCCGCACGGGTCGCGTCGTCCGACGCGTCCGGAGCGTCAGAGCGCGCATACCGAAGGTTGTCGCCGATGGTTCCCTCAAAGAGGAATCCCTCTTGCGGAACGACAGCGAGACGCGACCTGAGTTCGGAGAACGCGACGTCCTTCACGTCGACGCCCGCAAGCGCGATACGCCCCTCGGTGGGATCGAAGAAGCGCGACATGAGCCTGGCCAAGGAGGTCTTCCCCGAGCCGGTCTGGCCCACGATCGCGAGCCGTTTCCCGGCAGGCACCGCAAAGGAGACGCCCTTCAGCACCTCGTCCTCGCCGTCGTAGGTGAGTCGAATGCCCTCGGCGGTGAGTTCAAGTGCGCCTGGAGGGAGCGGCACAGGGTGCTCAGGATCGGCCACCGTCGCCTCCGCATCGACCAATTCGATGACACGCTGCCAGCCAACAAGTGCGCGCTGCATCTCGGCGAGCATCTCGACTATCCACATGAGCGGCCCGGAGAACATGTACACGAGCAGCGCGAATGCCGCGACCGTGCCGACCGAAAGGGTGCCCCTCACGCCAAGCGCCGTGCCCACGACGAGTGCCGCCCCCGTGGCAAACGACTGACCAAAGGCGGTCATCGAAAAGCTTCCCGAGGCGAGCCAGGCGGCACGACGCTCGCGCTTGGCGATGCCAACGACCTCGTCCCGCAACTGCTGACGCATGCGCTCCTGGACCCCATACGAGCGAATCGTCGCGACCCCGACCAATTGCTCGGACGTGCGGCCAAGGAGGTCGGCCATACGGGACCTGATGTCGCTGAACGCTCGACGAATCGCGGGCTGCACGCGCATCGTCACGGCGAGCAACGGCACGTAGCACGCGACCACCACGAGCGCGAGCTGCCATGAGTAGACGGCCATGACCGCGAGAACCACCGTCGACTCGAGCGCTGCGACGAGCATGCCAGCTCCGGTCCACTGCATCAGGTCCCTCATGGTGTCGACGTCACCGGTCACTCTCGACACATAGCGACCGCGCTGCTCGGAGTTCTGCGTGAGCACCGAAAGTCGATGCACGTTATCGAATGCGCGCTTGCGGAGGGTCGCGAGCCCCGCCTCTGCGGCGATCACCATGCGCCTGCGCACGCGCCACTCGACGAGCATCGAGATCAGCACGACCACGGCGCCGCCAGCGACCAATCCGTGCACGAGCGACAGGTCCACACCGCCAGGGGCCAAGAGGCCTTCGTCGGTGACGCGCTGTGTGAGGTACGGAATTGTCGCCCTGGCGGATGCCGCGACCGCCGCGAGCGCGATCGTCACGCCGAGCCCCTTGCGGAGCTCGGGTGAAATTGCCAGTCCTCGACGGAAGGTGTCCCTGAAACGCAACCGCATCCGGTCGTCAAGGTGGTCGTCAGATTTTGGATCGATGGGTGTCATGCCGGACTCCCCTCGCTCTCGTCGAGCCGTTGGCTCGTGTCCTGCTCGTAAGCCGTGACGAGGTCGCGATAGCCCGCGTCCCTCGCAAGGAGTTCGGTGTGCGTACCCGCATCGACGATCCGACCGTCGTCGACGTGGATCACGCGGTCGGCAAGCATGATCGAGGCGAGCCTATACGCGATGAGGAGCACGGTGGGTCCCGCGCCGTCGGCGCGCAACGACGCGAGAATCTCCTGTTCGACACCCGGATCCACCGCGGATGTCGCATCGTCCAGGACGAGAACTCGAGGTTCGCGCACGAGGGCACGCGCGATCGCGATGCGTTGGCGTTGGCCGCCCGAGAGGTTCATTCCCTGCTCGGCAAGTACCGCATCGAGACCCTCGCCGTGGTGGTGCAGTCCCTCGACCAGGTCCGCAATCGCGGCCCTCTTGAGCGCGAGCCATACCGCGTCGTCGGAGAAGTCATCGCCGAGCGTCACGTTGTCGCGCACGGATCCCGCGAAGACGAACGATGTTTGGGGAACGAGAGCGACGTGACTACCGAGAGCCTCGACCACCTCGATGTTCGAGTCGTCGAGAATTACCTCGCCCTCAAGCGCGCGCGAAAGTCGTGCCGCCGCAAGAGCGACCGTCGTCTTGCCTGCGCCCGTCGCGCCGACGAGAGCGGTCACTGTGCCTGGCGCGAGGTCGAGGGTCACGTCTCGCACGATTACGACGGCATTGCCATCGCCGTCGTCCGCACCGACATGTGCGCCCCTGAATCCAAGGTGGCCGGCCCCGTCGCGGGGAAGCGACACGTGGCCGGGTTCGTCGACCTCGACGGCCGCCGCCGAGATCCGGGAAATCCGTTGGAACGACACCAGAGCCGAAGGCATCTGGCCCAGAACCCAGCCGATCCCGCGGATGGGAACCGAGAGAAGAGCGAGCAGGTAAATCGCGGACACCACATCGCCCACGGTGACCGCTCCCGCAGCCGCGCGATGTGCCCCCACAACCATGATCGCGAGCGAGCTAAGCGGCACCATGGCGTCCATGAGCGGCTCGAACCAACTCGAGACAGCTCCCACCCTGGTATCCGCATCGCGCAATCCGTCAACCTTGACCGCGAATCGATCCGATTCGCGCTGTTCGGCGCCTAGCGCCTTGACCACTGTGCCGCCCTCAAAAGACTCGTGGGCAATCGACGAGACGTCCGCGCGCAGGCTCTGCCCCGCATCCCACAGTGGGCTGATGACGCGCTCGTAGAACACGTTGATCGCGAGCACGGCGGGAACAACCATCATCGCGGTAATCGCCATCCAGCCATCCATCGCGAGCAAGCGATAGCCCGCCGCGATCATCATGGTGAAGGACCCGACCGTGAAGGCGAGTGGATGGAGCGGGTTGGTCGCCGTCTCCGAGTCCGACGACATGGCCGAGAGCATCCGACCCGCAGGGTTTGCCCTGTGCCATCCCAACGGAAGCGAGGCAATCGCGTCGGCGACCACCGTGCGGTGCCGAGCGCCAACCCCCGCGACCGCGCCACCCTGAACCGCGCGGCGGATCACGATGAGCACGGCATTGATCAGCCCGATGGCGACGAAGAGCCCGCCAGCGATGAGAACCGCAGTGGACCCCGACTGAGTCTGCTCGCCGAACCACCCCTGAATCGGTTCCCTACGAATCGCGGGGATGACCACGTCATCGATGATGACGCCCAAGAGTGAACCGAAGACGACGGTGACGATGCCAAACAGGCCTGCGGCCGAGATCGACACAGCGAAACGCTTGGGTTCCGTGCGAAGTGCGTGACCGAGGAGCTGAAAGGTCTTTCTGACGTAGGACCCGCTCAGTTCGTATTCGGCCCTGGCCTGGCCTCTCAACGTACTGCGATGCCGGCTAGGCGCATCGCTTCCTTGACCTGGCCGATCGAGAGCGTTCCAAAGTGGAACACGCTCGCGGCGAGAACGGCATCGGCGCCGGCATGGGCAGCCGCAATGAAGTCTTCGGGGCGGCCCGCGCCGCCCGAGGCAATGAGTGGTACCGACACGACGTCACGCACTTCCTTGATCATCTGAATATCGAATCCGCCCGTGGTGCCGTCGGCATCCATCGAGTTGAGCAGGATCTCTCCCGCGCCCAACTCGGCGCCGCGCCTGGCCCACTCGATCGCGTCGATGCCCGTTCCACGACGACCTCCGTGAGTCGTCACCTCATATCCCGAGGGGGTCACTGTGCCTTCCTGGCATCGACGCGCGTCGACGGAGAGAACCAAGACCTGGTTGCCAAACCTGCGCGCGATTTCGGACAGAAGCTCCGGTCGCGCGATCGCGGCCGTATTCACGCCTACTTTGTCAGCACCCGCCCGCAGCAAGGTATCGACGTCGTCGGGAGATCGCACTCCTCCCCCGACCGTAAGCGGCACGAATACCTGGTCCGCGGTGCGCCTCACCACGTCGAGCATCGTGTCGCGGCCGCCAGATGAGGCCGTGACATCGAGAAAGGTGACCTCGTCGGCACCCTCGAGGCCATACCGGGACGCAAGTTCGACGGGGTCGCCCGCGTCGCGCAAGTTCTCAAAATTGACACCCTTGACCACGCGCCCGGCGTCGACATCAAGGCACGGGATGAGCCTGACAGCCACTCCCATTACTCGGCCTTATTCCACACGTCGAGGATGTCAATCACGTAGATGATCGTTCCCTCACCCGGGTAGCCCCACTCCTCGGGGACCACCAGCATCACGCGTGAACCCGCAGTTTGATCGATGAGCCCCTCATCCCAACCGCGCAATAACTTACCCTTGCCAACTTGCCCCTCGAAAGGCGCCTGTTCTGCCGGCCACGTGGACTGGCGGACGTCGCCGGCCTTCCACGACTTTCCGTCCTTCGTGCCGTCCGTCGTGTAGACCGCCTTGAACTGCGCGACGATGAATGAACCAGGCTTGATCTGCTCACCTGGCCCGCGAATCAGCGCGGCCGTGGTGAGCACGGTGGGAAGTTCCTGGTTCTCGTTGAGCACAATGGTCGGCTGACCGTTGGCCTCAGAAGTCACGCGAGGGAGGTCATCTCGGGTCGGCGTGTCCTCGCCAACGGCGGCGTCGGGCAGCACATCGATCACGATCACGATCGCCGACTCGCCTTGAAACTCCTTCTGAGACGGGGCCACCGACAGAATTCGCGTGCCAACCCGAGCCTTGAGAAGGGCGCGATAGAGGTCATCGCCCAAGAGCTCCGAGGCGAGGAGGTACGACTGAGGCAATCCGTCGTACGTATTCCGGAGCACCTCTCCGGTATCGAGCGACTGTACGTACATGTCGAGCAAGAGCGGCTGGCCATCTTGGAGCACCGCACCCTCGCCCGGCCACACCACGCTCGACTGGTTCCGCATGAATTCGAGGCTCGATGGCCACGTGATCGCGGGGGCAAGCGTATCTGAGGCACCCACCTTGATCAACGAAATGTCGCCGACGGTGGGGGACGCACTGACCTCGCCGGCAACCGAACTCGAGCATCCGGTAAGCAAAAGGATCGCGGCCATCACGGCACCAAAGATACGACTCATGACAACCTCCCTGGACAGGTCCACCATTCTACGGGGCACTTATTGCGCGTCGAGTGCCTCGAGGAGAACGTCAACGCGCTCGTCGACGTTCCTGAAGGGGTCCTTGAGGAGGACGGTACGAGGTTCGTTTCCTGACACCTTGAGGTGCACCCAGTCGACCGTATAGTCCCGACCGGATTCCAGTGCCGCAGTCACAAAACGTCCCCTGAGCGCCGCGCGCGTCGTGGCGGGGGGCGATGTCATCGCCGCGACGATGTCCTCCTCGGCGACTATTCGGGTCACCAGACCGTCCGCCTGGAGGCGATTGAAGAGACCCCGAGTTGGCGACACATCGTGGAATGCCATCTCGAGACGCGCAAGTCGCGGGTCATCAAGCGTGCAACCGAGCCTGTCCCGATAACGCTCGAGCACGCGGAACTTGATGGCCCATTCGAGCTCGGTCTCTACTCCAGTCGGGTCTTCGTCGCGCACCGCGTTGAGCCCGCGCTCCCAGAGGTCAAGAATCGCGTCGACCTCGTCGGTGCGCTCGATCACGTCGCCCACTTGGTTCCTGACGGCGTCGAGCAATGCCTCCTGGATGTCGGTGGCCCTGAGCCGTCTGCCATCGGCCAGCTCGACGGTCGCCTTTCCGGTGACGTCGTGAGCAATCGCGCGGATGGCCTGCATCTCGTTGGCCAACGCGAGATCGGGAAGGCGAAGCCGTGCTTCGAGAATGCGCAGCAGAAGGTCCGTTGAGCCCATCTTGAGCCGCGTGGTCGGCTCGGCCATCGTGGAGTCTCCCACGATGACATGCATGCGTCGGTAGAGGTCCGCGTGGGCATGGGGCTCGTCGCGGGTGTTGATCATGGGGCGCGAGCGTGTGGTCGCCGAACTCATGCCCTCCCACATGTGGTCGGCGCGCGGAGAAAAACTGAGGTGAGCGCCCTCGGGCGTGCGCGTGATGCAGCCCGAGCCCGTCACGATCTGTCTGCTCACAAAGAACGGCAGGAGCACAGACGCGAAGGCCTTGAAGTCAGCGCGGCGTCGCACCAGGTAGTTCTCGTGGCAGCCGTAGCTGTTTCCCGCGGAGTCCGTGTTGTTTTTGTAGAGGTAGATCGTTCCCTCAGCCCCCGCTGCGGCGAGCCTGGCCTCTCCGCGTGCCACCAAGTCGTGGACGACGCGCTCGCCTGCCTTGTCCTGCGCGACCAATTGGCTCAACGAGTCGCATTCCGCGGTCGCGTATTCCGGATGCGCTCCGACGTCGATGTACAGGCGCGCGCCGTTGGTCAGGAAGACGTTCGAGGAGCGACCCCACTCGACCACCGAGTGGAACAGGTGTCCTGCGACTTCCTCGGGCGTGACGGTGCGCGAGTTCGGCGCGTCAAAGTGCAGGCCAAACTCAGTCTCAAGGCCAAGGATTCGCCGCGTCGGATCGACGTCGAGCGGCGTGGGGATCTCACCAAGCATCATGCGCCGCTACTGCCCACCCTTTTGGACAAACGACCGGACGAATTGCGTGGCATTCGTCTGGATCGTGTCGTCGATCTCGTCGAGCAGAGAGTCGAGAGCGTCGGTACTCGCCTGAGCTGAAGGGGCAACCGGCGCGTCCGGTTCTGGGACGTCGTCCTCGAAAGGGGACGCGGAAGAAGTGGTCTGAGGCATGAATCCAGCCTAGTCGTGTCGTGGGTGAGGGTTCCGTGCGGTGGGTGTCGCAAGCAAGCGATCGAGAAGCTCGTGCGTCGTGGCCATGGGATTGGGGAGGTTGACCACCTCGAGGTGGCCGTGCTCGGCCTCGCGATCGAGAACGAGCGTTGACCATCCTGCGGCATCGACGATGTCGGGTCGCATCGCGACCATCCGCCCGCGGAGCCACGCCCGCGTTGTCGAGGGCGGAGTCGTCACTGCGGCTGCGACCTCGGCATCGGTCGTCACGCGCGCCACCGCTCCCGCCGCGGCGAGCCGCCATGCCAGCCCCACGCCGACCTCGCTCCATTGCACATCCGCGGCCTTGAGCCGGTCGTCGTCCCACGGCGCGAGCGTGCGCACGCCGTCAGCGTCCGTCACTGCGTAGCGCTCCCTCATGCGTCCCAGCAACTGAAGCTTGGCTACCCATTCGACCTCGCGAGCGGCCGCGAAGGGCTCTCGCTCAAGCGCGTCAAGCACCGATGCCCACAGCGCGACAATCCGGGCGTCCTCGGCATCGGCCACATGGTCGTGTGCGATCGTCAGCAGCGCGCGCTGCAGCTCGAGCGCTGTTGCGTGTTCGCCCGACTGGAGTGACATTCGATGGCGCATCGAGAGATCATGAGACACGGCCGAGACCTCCGCGACTGGATCCGCGAGCACGAGCGCGTCAAGTCGCTCGTCGCCTGCCTCAATTGCCGTGAGGATGAGCGCCGTCGTGCCCACCTTGAGGTACGTCGGCACCTCCATGCAGTTCGCGTCGCCGATGATCACGTGCAGACGACGCCACTTCGACCGGTCGGCGTGAGGCTCGTCGCGCGTATTCACGATGGGCCGGCGGAGCGTGGTTTCGAGACCCACCTCGGCCTCCATGTAGTCGGCCCGTTGCGACATCTGAAATCCGGGCTGCTCGCCATGCGCTCCAAGGCCGACGCGCCCTGCACCCACGATGACCTGGCGGCTCACCAGATGCGGCGTGAGGCGCCGCGCGAGCTCTTCAAAGTCCACCGCGCGCGAAACGAGGTAGTTCTCGTGCGTGCCGTAACTCGCACCCTTGCCGTCGACGTTGTTCTTGTAGAGCGCGACGGATCCGCCTTCGGCGTTGAAGCGCTCGGCAGCGGCCCTCGCGATCGTGTCCCCCGCGACATCCCACACGACCGCGTCCTTGGCACTCGAGACTTCGGGGCCCGAATATTCGGGGTGCGCGTGGTCGACGTAGAAGCGAGAACCATTCGGGAGCACCACATTGAGGTGAGAGGGGTCTTCCCAGCTTCCCCTCCGGCGACGCAACGTCACCCCGCGATTCGACTCGGAGTACTCCGGGCTGTCCGTCAAGAGGTCCGCGGTCGCATAACGACGTTCACGACGCATGCCCCGCAGGTCCATGAGAGGGTCCTCGCCGCCGTAATCCCAGCGAGTCGTGGCGTCGCCCGCGCCTTCCCTGCACGCCGCGACGAGCTGAGACGACAGGAGCATCGGATTGGCCCAGGCGTCGGCAGGATCCGTAATCCCGTATTCGGTTTCGATTCCGACGACGCGCATTAGTAGGTGCCAAACTCCCTGGCTGCGACCGAGCGAGCCTCGACTAGTTCCTGTGCGCACGCCGCGACAAGGTGAGCGGTCGAAATTCCCCGTTCACCTCCGCCAATCACATGCTTGATGGCTCGAGTCTTCGCACGATCGACGACGTTGCGAAGCAACGCGCCAGACATGTACTTGTCAGCATCGTTGTCATCAAAGAGCCTCGCGACGGAAGCCGCGATCATCGTGTTCACCGTCGCGACACGGTCCCCCCCATGCGCCGCCACTTCGGCGCCATCGAGGGGCAGCGCCGTCGTCAGGTATTTACCCATGATGTCGACCGAGGCCTGGAAATCGGGCCGTGATACCTCGATCTTCACGTCCAATCGTCCCGGACGCAGAATCGCGGGATCGATCATGTCCTCGCGGTTCGAGGCTCCGATCACGATGACGTTCGACATCGATTCCACGCCGTCGAGCTCGGTGAGGAGCTGAGGCACGATCGTCGTCTCCATGTCGGAGCTCACTCCCGAGCCCCGCGAGCGGAACAGAGCATCCATCTCGTCAAAGAAGATCACGACGGGCGCACCCGAATGCGCCTGAGCCCGTGCGCGCTCAAAGATGGTGCGAATGTAACGCTCCGTCTCCCCCACGTACTTGTTGAGCAACTCGGGGCCCTTGACCGACAGGAAGTAGCTGCGGTCCGACCCGGAGGCGACTCCCAGGGAGTGCGCCACCGCCTTCGCGATCAGTGTCTTTCCACACCCGGGCGGGCCGTAGAGGAGCAGTCCGCGCGGGGGCTGAAGCGCATGTTCGCGGTACAACTCCGGGTGAAGAATGGGCAGCTCGATCGCGTCCCTGATGCGCTCGATCTGAGCCGACAGGCCGCCGATCGCCGCGAAGTCGATGTCGGGGACCTCCTCGAGGAGCAGCGCCTCAACACCCGTACGCTCGACCCTTTCGGAGGCGAATCCCGTACGTGGATCGATGATCACGGTGTCGCCCTCATGCACCCTTGCGGCCGCGTCACCGCCGATGAGAGTCACGACGCGTTCGTCCTCACCGCGAGACACCACGAGAATTCGCTGGGCGTCAATGACCTCGCGCACGATAGCCGCCTGGCCGCTTCGCTCGGGCTCGGCCTGCGCCACGACGACGCTCATCGCGTTGAGCAAGACTTCATCACCCGGCGCGAGTTCGGCACCAACAGCGGGCATCACGGCGACGCGGAGCTTGCGCCCGTTGGCTACGACGTCGGCGTGCTTTCCCGACCATTGAACGAACGTCGCGAACGTCTGCGGCGGCGCGGAAGCCTCGGCCAGTTTGACGCGCATCTCACCGAGTGAGTCGCGCGCGGCCTCGAGCAACCGGGCGAGGTCTGCGTTGCGCCTTTCGAGCGCCGTAATGGTGTCCTGCAATTCCGTCACGCTCCCTCCTGTTCTTGCTCGGGCGTTCCGCCCGTCACATCTCGTCTGACTCTGCGAATCTTCTTATCCGATACGGCTCGCTCGCCGAGGTCTTCGGGCGTCCAGTCGACGTCCGTGGGGTATGACCCCTTTGCGGGGCGCCGATGCCTCAAGGGTGCGTCCACGCCAGGCGCCATGCGCCGCGAGGAAAGGAGGAATCCGGTATGCCCCACCATGCGGTGGTCCGGCCGCACCGCGAGACCCTCGAGGTGCCACGTCCTGATGAGGTTCTCCCACGCCTGGGGCTCCGTGAAGTCACCTGTGCCCTTGAGGTCCTCCGCAAGCCGCGACAACTGGGTGGCCGTAGCCACGTACGCGAGAAACACTCCCCCTGGCGCGAGCACATGTGCCGCAGCCTCGAGGTTTTCCCATGGGGCAAGCATGTCGAGGATCACACGGTCGACGGATCCGGGAGCGCGTTCCATCGCGCGCGCATCGAAGTCGCCGAGCAACAACTGCCATGCGGGGTGGGGGCCACCAAAGAAGGACTCCACATTGGCGCGCGCTATGTCTGCGAAGTCCTCGCGACGCTCGACCGAAGTGAGCTCGCCGCCATCACCCACCGCGCGCAGGAGCGCCATCGTGAGCCCACCCGACCCGACGCCCGCCTCCATGACGCGCGCGCCAGGATAGATGTCGGCAAATTGCACAATCTGGGCGGAGTCCTTGGGATAGATGACGGCTGCGCCGCGCGCCATCGACAACACGAAGTCGCTGAGAAGCGGGCGGAGGACCACATAGTCAACGCCGCCGGTATTGCGCACCACAGTGCCCTCGGGCTTGCCGATCAGATCATCGTGATGGAACTGACCCCTGTGAGTGTGAAACGTCTTGCCCGTCACCAACTCAATCGTGTGGTGGCGACCCTTGGGATCGGTCAGTTGAACGCGATCGCCCGCGCGAAGGGGACCACGGCGCTTGGCTGCGCCGACGGGCATTGGGGGAACCATGCGCGCCAGTCTACGTGGCTAACTCAGTGCCGCCACGACGTCAACTAGCCTCAAAATGCCCACTACAGACTCGCCCTCACGCACCACAAAGACGTCAGTCTTGCCCCACCATTCGCGCAATTGCGGCAGCAGAACATCGGACGCAGCCGATGCCTCGATGTACGCACCGCGAGGGATGGGAGTCGTGACGGACTGTAGCGAAGTGACGCCCCTCGCCTCGGCGGGAACCTGCTCGGTTAAGTCCATCGAGAACCTACCTGCGGGCGCACCGTCGGCGCCAAGTACGACGATTTCTTCCACACCCGAGGACTCCGCCGCGTGCCGTGCGACCTCAACCGTGGCCGTATATGGCACCGCGACCGCCCGCGCCATGAGCGCACCCACCGTCACGCTGTCCCTGCGAAGCATCGCCTTCGCGAATGCGATCGAGGAGGACGCCGCGGGCCACAGGACTGAGAAGACAAAGATCGCGACGACGATATCGACTAGGCCAGGCGCGCGCCCCTGGAGGAGCGGCGTGGCGAAGACATAGACGACCACGCCCACCGCGACTGCGCGCCCTGCCCATGCCGCCACGAGAGTGCCCTTATAGCGACTCCCCGTCGCGCCCCACACCGCTGACTCGAGAACCCTTCCGCCGTCCATGGGTATCCCGGGAAGTACGTTGAAGACGGCGAGCAATACATTCGCCCACGCCAAGTAGGCGAGCACCGTGCCTGCGAGCCCGCCCGCGTGCGTCACCTGGAGTGCCACCTCGGCGACACCTGCAATGACAAGGTTCATGGCCGGACCCGCGAGCGCGGTCACACCGTTCACCATCGGCGTGAGTGCGCGCGCATCAAAACTCGTGTGGCCTCCCCACAAGGTCAGCACAATTTCTTCCACCTTGCGCCCAAAGGCTCGCGCGGCAGTCGCGTGAGCCACCTCATGAAGGAACACGGACGCGACGAGCGACGCGGCTAGCGTCAGGCCAATCGAAAGGGTCCTCGCTGTGGTCTCGCCTGCGGCGGAGGCGAAAAGGTAGGAAAGCACTGCCAGCATCACCAAAGTGCTCGGTTGAACGATCACTGGCGCGCCGAAAACACGGCCCGCCACAATGCCTTTTGTCCTGGTCTCGCTCATGGCTTCACGCTAGTCGCTCCACGACACGTCGGACGTCGGGCCTACCCTGATCTCCATGGCTACGACACCCGGACTGTCACCCTCGCGCGCAGGGGACTTTGCTCAATGCCCCCTGCTGTACCGATTGAGGGCGATCGACAAGATTCCGGAGCCCCCACAGCGGGCCACGACGCTTGGGACACTCGTCCACGCGGTGCTTGAGCATCTCTTCGACTTGCCCGCCATCCAGCGGACGCACGACTCCGCCACCGCCCTCGTAGGTCCCGAGTGGGAGCGACTCGTTGCGGCGAACCCCTCTGTCGCGGAACTTGTGGCCGATTCCGCCGACAGGGCCCAGTTCTTCTCGGACGCAGGTGCGCGTCTGGGGATGTACTTCTCGCTCGAAAACCCCGAACGCCTCGAACCCGCGGGACGCGAGCTGCGCCTCGAGTCGGTGCTTGACGCGGGTCCCGCCGTGCGAGGGGTCGTTGACCGGATGGACGTCTCTGTTGACGGGGCCATCAGGATCATCGACTACAAGTCCGGTGCCACGCCGCGCGCTGCCTATGGACAACAGGCCGAGTTCCAGATGCGCTTCTACGCGTTGCTCGTCGAGCGGACTCAGGGAAAGAGGCCGAGCATCATGCGACTGCTGTATCTACGCGATGGCGGCGTCAAGGAACTCGCACCCACCGATGCGGACCTCGCGGCGGTCGAGGCCCAAATTCGCGATACGTGGGCGGCAATCCAGCGCAGCGCCGTTGAAGGAAGCTTTCCCGCGCGGCCGTCGCGACTGTGCTCGTGGTGTTCCTTTCAGTCCGTATGTCCCGAGTTTGGCGGGACCCTCCCCGTGCTCGACGCCGACGCGGTTGAGCGTGTTGTCGGCGTCAGGCCATCGCCCGCAGGCGGCAGCGACGCCGACGAACGAATCCCGCTCTAGGCGAGCCCCACCGCGGCGCGCAATCGGGCCGAAGTCTCTGCTAGCTCGGAGGCGGCCTCGCGGATTCCAGTCAGTGCTTCGGATGTCCTGCGGGTTGACGCGCCCACCTCGTCAAGGACCCCCGCGATGTCGCGCCCGCCATGGGCCACCCGCTCGGTGGTCGCGGCCATCTCTGCCGTGGTGGCCGTCTGCTCCTCCACGGCGCCCGCGATCGTCGCCTGGTAGTCGCTGATCTCCGAGATGATCTGGCGGATCCGGGCGATCTCCTCGGCCGCCTGGGCGACCGTCGCTTGAATCGTCTCGACGCGTTCGGCGATGCCACCCGTGGCCTTTGCCGTCTCCTGGGCAAGGTCCTTCACCTCGCTCGCAACCACCGCGAATCCTGCACCCGCGGCACCAGCTCGAGCGGCCTCGATCGTGGCGTTCAAAGCCAGCAGGTTGGTCTGATTGGCGATCTGCGTAATGACCTTCACCACCTCGCCAATCTCGGACGACGAGTCGCCGAGGGCCGCGACCGTGTGGTTCGTGTTCTCGGCCGCCGTCACCGCTTCCTGGGCCATGCGGGAGACCTTCTGCGCATTTTCGGCGATCTCCCTGATGGAGGCGCCCATCTGGTGAGTCCCAGCGGCCACCGTGTCTATTCCGGTGGAAACCTCCTGAGCGGCGCCCGATACCTCTGCCGTGCGCTCCGTGGTGCTGTTTGCGTCGAGCGCCATGCTGTTCGACGACTGGACGAGCCTATTTGCCGCCGAGTCAAGATCGGTCACCGCTGCCGACACCTTGTCCGTGATGGCCGCCGACTTGTCGAGCGTCGCGTTGAGAGCCGCGGCGAGCTTCTCGAGCTCCGTCTTCTTCTTGCCGACGGGAAGCCTGGTGTGGAGGTCACCGCTCGACAGCGCCGCAGTGACGGTCGTGACCCTTTTCGAGATGCCCCTGCCGACCGCAAGACCCACTGCCGCGCTCAAGATGAGGATGAAAGCACCCCACGCCACGAGCCTCATGGCCTGGGCCACCGCCACCTTCTGCACGTCGTCGACGTACACACCGGATCCGACCACCCATCCCCACGGCTCATACGAGGTCACGTACGACACTTTCGGCTGGGGGGCATCGACACCAGGCTTGGGCCATTGGTACGACACGAAACCGGAACCGCTTGCGTTGACCGTGTCAACGAACTCAACGAAGAGGTGAGTTCCGGAGGGATCGGTGATGCCGCTCAGATCCGTGCCTTCGAGTTCCGGCTTGAACGGGTGCATGATCATGACGGGAGCCATGTCGTTGATCCAGAAATACTCGACACCCGAGTAGCGGAGTCCTCGCAGGGTCTCCGCCGCTTGCCTCTGAGCCTCTGCCTGCGTCAACTCGCCTGAGTCGGATCGCGCAGCGAATGACTCAACGACGCCGAGCGCCTCCTCGACGACCTGCCGTGTGGCGACCTTGCGTTCGTTCATGACCGAGCTCTGAATTTGCAGCGCCGCTACGACCACCAGTGCGGCAAGGCCCGCACCAAGGACGCCGACGATGATGAAGATCTTGGCCTGGATCGACAGCGCATGAAAACGACTCATGGATCCTGTTCCGTTCTGTAGTCCCCTCAACTCTCGGCGACCCCATCGTCCGGAAACCGTTGGACTATAACAAAATGGCCTAAGTCTCGCCGCGTGCGGCCGAGTCGGCCACCCACCTCGCGAGGTCCGCAACATGCAAACCCTCGAGGCTGGACAGCGTGGTGACACCCGGCAGGTCGGGGAGTTCCGCGTGCCTACGTACGGCGATGGTGACGGCTCCGGAGGCGTGCGCCGAGCGAACACCCCCGGGAGAATCCTCAATCGCGATGCAACGACGCGGGTCTACGCCCAGCCGTGCTGCGGCCGTGAGATACGCCTCGGGGTCCGGCTTGCCGTTGGCTACCTGGTCCCCCGTCACCACGGCGTCAAAGACGTCCCCGGCATGCTCTCGGAACCTCTCGACGAACGCGCCGATCGACATCGTCACGAGGGCGCACGGAATGCCTGCTGCGACGGCTTCGTCGAGGAGCGCCCGCGCGTCGGGCAGCCACGGCATGGCGATCGTCGCACGGCGAGCCACCTCGGTCACCATGTAATCGATCACTTCGTCAGCTGGGAGTGGGATGCCTCTGTCGATGAGGATGCTCGCCGAGACATCAAGGGGTTTCCCCACAAGACTGAGTCCGTCGTCGTATGTCCATGGCACCCCGAAACGAGCCGCGAGGCTCATCTCCGCGTCGATCCAATAGGGCTCGGAATCGATGAGTGTGCCGTCCATATCCCACAAGATGGCGGCTGGATTCTTTGGAGTGGTCACGACACAGCAGTCTAGGCTGGTCCCATGAGCGCATCATCGTCGGCCCCACACAGTTCACCCAGGGAGTCCGTCATGATCGCGGCGTTCGAGGGATGGAACGACGCCGGCAACGGTGCCTCCCATGCGTTGGACCACCTCGCTGAAATCTGGAATGCGCAGGAGTACGGCGCTCTCGATCCCGAGGATTATCACGACTTCCAGGTCAGTCGACCGACGATTTCCACTCTTCCCGGCGGCGAGCGGCTGATGTCATGGCCAGGGACCGTGGTGTCAACGTGCGCGGGAGTGTCCACACCTGATCGCCGAGTCTCGCTCGTCAGGGGCATTGAGCCCTCCATGAGGTGGCGGCAGTTTTGCGGCGAGGTCCTCGACTACGCGGAGGACCTTGAGGTCAAGACACTCATCACGTGTGGCGCGCTCCTGGTCGATGTGCCACACACGAGACCGCTCCCCACGTTTGTCTCCTCCGACGATCCCGAAGCTCGTACGAAGTTCGGACTTGAATCGTCCGACTACGAGGGCCCCACGGGCATCGTGGGCGTTCTCGGTCACGAGGCGGCGCTGCGAGGCATCACGGTGTTGTCCATGTGGGTGGGAGTCCCCCACTATGTAGCCCATCCCCCGAGCCCCAAGGCAACTCTCGCGTTGCTGACTCACCTCGAGCGCCTTGTCGGCGTGCCCATCAGCTTCGGAGAGCTCCGCGAGGAGGCCGACGCGTGGCAACGCGGAGCCGACGAGCTGATGGAGCAGGACGACGAGATCGCGGCGCACGTGTCACAGCTCGAATCCGTCATGGATGAGACAAGCCTGCCCGAGGCCTCTGGGGACGCGATCGCCGCCGAATTCGAGCAGTTCTTGCGCCGTCGAGACGGTGGTCTAGGGAAGCAGTAGTCGCGTTAGGCGGTCGCGGAGATCGTGTTCGTGGCGATCAACACCACGATCACAGCCGCGAAGCCGAGTCGGTAGATTACAAACGGCATGAATGACCGTGTGGTGATGAGCCGCAGGAACCACACGATGACCTGGAAGCCGACGGCAAACGAGATGATCGTCGCGATGACGGTTGCCGCGATACCGGGGCCTCCCTCAGCCGTCAGTTCGCCGACGCCTGTTACCGCCTGAAAGAGCGCGGAGCCGAGCACCGCGGGGATCGCTAGCAGGAACGAATAACGCGCCGCGGCTTCCCTCGTGAGGCCCAACCAGCGTCCCATCGTGATGGTGCCGCCCGAACGCGATACGCCGGGAACCAGCGCGCCTGCCTGCGCCAGACCCAGCGCGATGGCGTCTCGTGCGCGCAGAGACGTGAGCTCACGTGTTGACGGTCTCACCTTGTCTACCCAGCCCAGCACGACACCGAAAACCGCGAGCACTGCAGCCGTAATGAGCAGGTTTCTCAGGCTCGATTCAATGGCGTCCTGAAAGGCGAGCCCCAATACGACGATCGGCACGGAACCGAGGATGACCCACCATCCCATTTTGGCGTCGGCGCTGCCCTTGCCAAAGCGGGACGCCCTGTCAGTGCCGTGTTCGCCCTTGAGCGCGCGAAACCAGGCCGCAATGATCCTCGCGATGTCCTTGCGGAAGTACAAAAGGACCGCAGCCTCGGTCCCAAGCTGGATGATCGCGGTAAATGCCGCGCCCGGATCGCCTCCGTTCGGCAACAGCGGCCCGATGACCCGAATATGGGCCGACGACGAAATGGGGAGGAACTCGGTCAGGCCCTGTACTAGGCCCAGGACGACGGCCTCCCACCAACTCATGTGAGACAGGCTACTTCCCGCGCGTCGCCTTCGAGGACAGCCCGTGCGCGGGTAGGTTCGCGAGCATGCAAGTGAGACGACTCGGATCCCGCGGCGCCGAGGTCTCGCGCCTCGCGCTCGGCACCATGACGTGGTCACGCGACACGTCGGTTGACGAGGCATCGCGACTGCTTGGGGCCTTCATTGACGCGGGAGGCACCCTCGTCGACACGGCCGCCACGTATGCGGACGGCGGCTCCGAGCGCGTGATCGGCTCGCTGCTCGACGGCGGCTTCACCCGGTCGGACGTTCAGCTCTGCACAAAGGCCGGCGTGCGGAGAACGCCAGAGGGAGGAGTGATCGATGCCTCGCGGGGCGCCCTCCTCGATACGCTCGACGCCTCACTTTCGCGTCTCAACACGGACCACGTGGACGTGTGGCTCGTCCACGCATTCGACCCCGTCACGCCTCTCGACGAGACGATGCACGCGCTCGAAGTCGCATTGACAACGGGACGAGCGCGGCAGGTGGGCCTTTCCAACTTCCCGGGATGGGCGATGGCCCGCGCGGCCACGCTCTCCAGGCCTGGCGCTGGCCCAGCGGTCGCCCAGATGGAGTATTCGCTTCTTGAACGCGGCATCGAGCGCGAAGTAGTGCCTGCCGCGAAGGCGCTAGGCATGGGAATTCTCGCGTGGTCGCCGCTGGGAAGGGGCGTTCTCACCGGAAAGTACGCGCAGGCCATCCCAGCGGACTCCAGGGCGGCCTCAGACCACCTATCGGGATTCGTCGAGCCCTATCTCAACCCGCGGTCCGCCGCCATAGTGTCGGCGCTCATCACCGCGTCCGAGGGACTGGGGCGCACCCCGCATGAGGTCGCGCTCGCCTGGGTGCGAGACGCGCCAGGCGTCGCTTCGGCCATTGTGGGCGCCCGCACCGCGGAGCAGCTTGTGGTGAGCCTCGCCGCGGAGGACCTCAGGCTGCCAGATCAGATCCGCACGGCCCTCGACGACGTCACCGCACCGCAGCTGGGGTACCCAGAGCGGCGTTGAGCGTTAGATGAGACAAGGGAGGTGAAGGACATGCTCTACCGCAGGTCAAAGGCCTCGATGTCGTCATCAAGTTCGTCTTCGTCCTCGGTCGCGTGGCCGTCGAGATTCTCGTCGACTACGAGGCCGTCTTCGTCGTCTTCTTCTTCGTCGTCTTCGTCTTCGTCTTCGTCATCGTCATCGTCATCGTCATCGTCATCGTCATCGACCTCAATCACGCCGTCGTCGAGCACGATGGGCAGTGACTCGCCGAAGCCGCCATCGAGTTCATCCTCGTACCGTTCGAAGGCCTCGGCGACGGCATCGAATGCGTCGTCGACGGAGGCATCCTCCTGGCTACGGCGGGACTCGACCGCCTCGAGATGCGCCTCAAGCGCAGCCGTAAGGTGCCGTAGGGCCTCGCGCGCTTGATTAGTCATAGGCATGACGTTACTCCGACAATAGGCCGAGACGGGAGAAAAATGACTGACGCAGTACACATCGCCGCGGGCCATGCAATCAATCCGCGCACAGAGCGTCCCAAGGGGACGGCCCACACCCAGTGGAGAGTGGTCGATATTCCCACGTCCATCACCCGCGCCGAGGCGACCCAAGTCCTCTCGGAGCAGGCCGAATACGGCCGTTGGGAGCTTGCAAGGAGCCTCGTCTTCATGGGAGGCGCCCGCCGCATATGGCTTCGCAGGCGATCCATGCGAGTCGACCGCACTGACACGTTCTAGGGCGACCCGCCACCGCGGTCCGCGCAGCTTCTAGCAATCGAGCAGGAACTGCTCCATCACGTCTGTCCCCACTTCAAGACTCTCAATAGGTACACGTTCGTCGATCCCGTGAAAGAGCGACGAAAAGTCGAGGTCACTGGGCAGCTTAAGTGGCGCGAATCCGTAGCCTGCGATCCCAATCGAGGCCAGGTGCTTGTTGTCCGTGCCGCCCATCATCATGTACGGCAGCACCTCGGCCTCAGGGTCTGCCGTATGGAGCGCTGCAATCATCTTGTCGACAAGCGGCGTCTCAAACGGAAGGTCCATGGCGCGCTCCGTGATGTACTGCTCGACCTTGACGTGAGTGCCTGCGAGTTCCTCCACCGTTCGGAGGACCTGCTCCTGTTGGCCGGGGAGATACCTGGTGTCGACGTAGCCTATGGCGCTGTCGGGGATGACATTGACCTTGTAGCCGGCGTCGAACATGGTCGGGTTCGACGTATTGCGCACCGAAGCGCCGATCATTCCGCTCACGGGCCCGCACCCCGCAATGATCTGGGCGACGCGTTCCTCGGTCGCCTCGTATTCAAGGCCCTGAATGCTGGCGGCTCCCCTCAGCAGGGTCTCCACGGTGGGCGACACGTCAAGTGGCCACTCGTGCGCGGCGATGCGTGCCATGGCACCAGCAAGGTGAGCCACCGCGTTGTCTCCGTGGACAAGCGAGCCATGCCCCTGCACCCCGTTGCTGATGAGTCGCAGCCACTGAATGCCCTTTTCGGCGGTCTGAATCAGGTACGTGCGCTTGTCACCGATTTGAATCGAGAAGCCGCCCACCTCGCTGATGGCCTCGTTCGCCCCCCGAAAGTCCTCTGGATGTTCGTTCACCATCCACTTGGCACCGCGCCTGCCCCCGTGCTCCTCATCGGCGAAGAAGGCCAAGACGATGTCTCGCGAAGGCTTGCGTCCGGACGCGATGAGGCGTCGCACTGCCTCGAGGTAGATCGCGTCGACGCCCTTCATGTCGACAGCGCCGCGACCCCAAATCATTCCATCCTTGATCTGCGCGCCGAACGGATCGACGGACCAGTCATCGGCGAACGCCGGCACAACGTCGAGATGACCGTGGACCACGAGAGGCGGTCGAGTGCGATCCTCCCCCTCCCAGAGCGCCGTCAGGCTCGCGCGTCCTGGTTGAGATTCGCGGATCGTGGGATCGAGACCGAGGTCCGAGAGGAACGCGGCCACGTAGTCGGCTGCGACGCGCTCACCAGGTCCGGGAGTATCACCATAGTTCGAGGTATCGATGCGAATGAGGTCCTGGGCAATCGAGGTCACCGACACGTCTGACATAGGGCCAGACTACTGCGGAACACCTCATGCGGTATGAGGAAAGAGCCCGACCCACCGGACCTATCCGACGCGCTGAAAGCCCGCCGAGATGACGACGACCACGACGACCAAGCCCGCAAGCGTCAACAGGTAGACGGTGCGGCGGTAGCCCGCCTTGATGGCCGCCATCACCAAGCACGCGATTGCTCCCGGAATGAGGGCCAAACCGTATCGCCCCGTCGGATTCGGAAAGTACTGCGGCACCGACGTATTCATATAGGCCTGGATTTGGACCGCGAGGGGGTAGAGCACCGCGCCCACACCCAGTAGCCATCCGAGCGACCGTCGCGCGGGCTCTTTGACGAAGGCCACGACGGTGGCCATCATGGCGCCAATGACCAGAACGTTGAGCAGGGTCGTCCACGCCACGAGAAGAGCAATGTCGAGCGGAGGCTGGACGTAATAATCCGACGCGAGGTTGAAGCCGATGAAGAGGGTCTCAATCCACTCGGAACCGGGTAACCCAAGAACATCCCTGGTGTTGATGCCCACGAGAGGGTTCTCCCACGAGGGGTCGCCACGCGAGGTTTGGAAAAGCGCCCAAGCGACATATGGCAGCAAGATCGAGGCGGCGACTGCGAACGGAAGTACCCAATGCGCCCGCCGGAGCCCGCGCAGCCCGTGGTCACGCAGCGCCCTGGCAATAGCCAGAATTGCCAACGCGACAAACGGAATCGTGGTGATGAACTTGGTCATTCCCACGAGCCCGGTGAGGACAACGGGCAACAGCCAGTGATGATCATCTTCGAGGAAGATTCGCGCGGCTAGCCACAACGCGAGAGCTCCCGCGATCGGCGCGGTAGCGTCGGGATTCACCGTGGTCGACGCATGCAGGACCCGCGGGAACGACACGAGGAGCAGTGGCGCCACCATCGCAACCGCGGGGTCGACCCTCCATCGACGAAGCGCCACGTAGAGCATGAACATGCCCGCAGCGAGCCACGCGATTCCAGAGAGCCTGGCCGCGTCAACAAAGTTGAGCGGCGTCACCGCGTCCACGGCGCGAGCGGGAAGCCCCACCATCGCGTAATAGAGCGGTGGGTGCGAGAAGTTGTACTGATCGGCTCGATAGGGGAATCGCCATGGATACGGATCTGCTCCGCATGGCGGCAAGGAATAGCGCTCTTGACCCATGCACGCCCAGATCGACCTGATCTCCGGGGCGATCACGTCGCCCTTTGCGGGGATGTGTCCGTGCGCCACCTGATACGCGAAGTCGGCGTGTGTTGGCTCGTCGATGCGAGACATGGCCTGCCCGCCACCGAAAATCACGGGCACAACGATCGCGGTAGCCAGCGCGAGGTAGACCAGGCCAAGGATCAGGCGGCTACGCCTGGAATCGTCGAACCGGGAGGCCAGTTCTTCGAGGCGCACGATGACACGACCGTGGATACGCTCGTGTACTTCGAGGTGGGTCTCGCTTGCCAATGGCCCTCCCCGGATATGGTGTTGCGCTTGCGCCTGCCGCGCCACGCGGGGACATACATGTCGATCTCGGTGTCCGAGGGGGGACTTGAACCCCCACGCCCTTTCGGGCACTAGCACCTCAAGCTAGCGCGTCTGCCAATTCCGCCACCCGGACGAGTGGGCTCGAGAGCCGTGGTGGGCTCCCGAGCGCGACGGCAATGCTAGCACGATGGCGGGGTAAAAACTGAACGCTCACCTGCGTCGTGCTCGACCGAGCGAACGCCACGAACGCGCACACCCACACCACTACGAACCTCCCGAACCCCGCAGGTCGTCACACCCACGGACTAAAGGCCTCGCGCGAAGCACCCTTATGGCCCTAACGTCAGATAAGGCGTCACCGTCGACGGGAGTCAACTATGTCCACGTACCTGTACTTATCGCTCATACCCGAGGCCCTCGTGGCGTCGATGCTGGCGCCCGATGACTTTGGGCTCTACTACGCGATCGGCTCTGCCAAGCGCTCCCGAGGCCAAGCCATCTTCTTCTCGGTGGACCGCGACAAGATCGCCGATGCGGGATTCCCGCTGGAAGATGTCGAGGCTCGGTGCGTCTCACACTCCGACGGTCGGCCCAAGAGTTCGTTGTACTTGTCGATCTACCGCGTGCTTGAGCGAGTTCCGCGCGACGCGCTGACCGCCCTCCACCTCGCGACCGACGATGGGCGCGTGCTCACGATCAAGCCACAGGAGTTCATCGCGGACGGCGAAGACCGGACTCACCTGTACCAAGAAATTTGCCCGGTCACCCCGCGCATCGTTTCGCACCTCAACCCCGAGGAGTTCGGCGGTTTCATCACCAACACCGACCGCAACGTGCACGTGCCACGCATCGCGTTCACCGAACTCACCCTCGGCAACCTCAAGAACGACCCCGATCACCACGACATCGATAATCTTCCGTACCCGAACATCGGCCACTTGCGGGACTGCCTGCGAGAGCTCGCCAAAGCGCCCGACAAGGCCAACAAGACGGTGCTGCGCCAGATGACTCAAGAGGTGCTCTTCCGCACCATCCGCAACGGCGTGTTTGTGGGAGATTCCACCGGCATCACCGCGTTCCCCTTGCCCACCAGGGACAACCTTGAGCGCGAGCACCTCGCGTGGTGGCGTTCCGCCCAATCGACCTTTGGCCAGTAGACCCCCAACCCCCACGCACCACTGAAAGGTTTTCTCATGCCCGCCTGGTTCTGGCTGGTCCCCTTCGCATCAATAGTTGCGCTCGGGTCCGCATATGGCTTCTTCCGCGAATTGATGAAGGAGTCGGAAGGCACCGACGAGATGGTGCGCATCGCCGCCCACGTGCGTGCCGGCGCTATCGCCTACCTCAAGCAGCAATACAAGATCGTCGGCATCGTGCTGGTGGCGCTGACACTCGTGTTCTGCGTGATCGCATACGGGTTCCACATGCAGAACCCGTGGGTGCCGTTTGCGTTCCTTACGGGAGGTCTCTTCTCAGGGTTGGCCGGGTTCATCGGCATGCGCACGGCCACATACGCCTCCGCTCGCACAGCGAATGCCGCCCGCCACTCGCTTAACGCGGGCCTGCGCGTGGCGTTCCGCTCCGGCGCAGTCATGGGCCTCACGGTCGTGGGCCTCGGGCTCCTCGACATCGCAATCTGGTTCCTGATCCTCACCCGCTTCTACGGAACCGAGGACGCACACCAGGTGGTCGTGATCACCACCACCATGCTGACATTCGGCATGGGTGCCGCCGTGCAGTCGCTGTTCGCCCGTGTGGGTGGAGGCATCTTCACCAAGGCCGCCGACGTGGGAGCCGACCTGGTCGGCAAGATCGAGGCAGGCATCCCCGAGGACGACCCGCGCAACCCCGCCACCATCGCAGACAACGTGGGCGACAACGTGGGAGACGTAGCCGGCATGGGTGCCGACCTCTACGAGTCCTACGTGGGCGTCATTCTCGCTTCGGCTGCCCTTGGTGCAGCGGCGTACGTCACTTCAGGGGCCGACATTCAACTCAAGGCCGTCGTGGCTCCGATGGTCATCGGTGCGCTCGGCACGCTGCTTTCCGTCATCGGTGTGTTCTTTGTGCGCACCGACGAGGGCGCTACCCCCAAGCAGTTGCTCGCGTCTCTCGGACGCGGAGTGAACGGCGCGGCCGTCATGATCGCTGTCGCCTCGCTCGGAGTGCTTGCCTCGATGCACATGCCCAACCTTTGGGGACTGTGGCTCGCCCTGATCGCGGGACTACTCACCGGCATTACGATCGGCCGGGCCGCCGAGTACTACACGTCTCAGGCATACTCCCCCACCAAGCGCATCGGCGAAGCCTCGAAGACTGGCCCCGCCACGGTGATCATCTCCGGCCTCGGCGAGGGCATGCTCTCGGTCGCGATTCCCGCGATCGCAGTCACGACGGGTGCAGGACTCGCGTACTTCTTCGCTTCGGGATACTCGTTCAGCACCGAGACCATGAGCCTCGGCTTGTACGGCATCGGCATGGCCGCGGTCGGCATGCTGTCAACGCTTGGCATCACGCTCGCGACCGACGCCTACGGCCCGATCGCGGACAACGCAGGCGGAAACGCCGAAATGGCCGGACTGCCTCCCGAGGTGCGCCAGCGCACCGACGCTCTCGACTCGCTCGGTAACACCACCGCGGCGACGGGCAAGGGCTTTGCGATCGGCTCGGCAGCCCTCACGGGCATCGCGCTCATGGCTTCCTACCTCGAAGAGGTCAAGATCGGCATTTCGCATGTGCTCGATCGTGGCAGCGACTACACGTTCCCCGATGGCTCGGTCATCGTGTCTACCGCACAGGACCAGCTCCAGGCCCTCAACCTTATGGACATGATGGCGCGCTTCGAAGTGGTGCTCATCAACCCCAAGGTCATCATCGGCATGTTCCTTGGAGCCATGCTCGCCTTCGTGTTCTCGGGGCTCACCATGAAGGCCGTCGGCCGCGCAGCTGGCTTGATGGTCGACGAGGTCCGCCGTCAGTTCAGGGAGATCCCGGGCATCATGAGCGGTGAGGGTCAGCCCGACTACGCGCGTTGCGTCGAGATCTCGACCAAGGCCGCTCAGCGGGAAATGATGATTCCGTCAATCCTCGCGATCGCCGCACCCGTGGTCATGGGTCTCGTGTTCGGCGTGCCAGGCGTGCTTGGCCTGCTCGCAGGCGCGGCCGCCGCAGGATTCTCTCTGTCGATGTTCATGGCTAACTCCGGTGGAGCATGGGATAACGCCAAGAAGTACATCGAAGAGGGCCACCACGGTGGCAAGGGCTCCGAGGCTCACAAGGCCGCCGTCATCGGCGACACCGTGGGCGACCCGTTCAAGGACACCTCGGGACCTGGCCTCAACATCCTGGTCAAGCTCATGTCGATGGAAGCCATCGTCGTGGCAGGTGTGACGGTAGCGGTCCACCTCGTCTAAGTCTCCGCATCGATCAGGGGCGTCTCCACTCAGGTGGAGGCGCCTCTTGTCGTTTCGCTGTGCCCGACCGGCAATTGGACGTCACTGCTACTGGAAGTCGCGGCTCTTGGCGGGGACCTTAAGGCTCAGTGGCGCAAGGTGTTCGGCCACCAGATTCGTGGCTCCATCTGCCCTTTCGATGCGCCCCCTGATCACGAGTGCCTGTGCGCTCCTCGCGACGGCCTGGTAGCGCTTCCACACCCCCTGAGAGCAGATGACGTTGAGGAACCCCGTCTCGTCCTCAAGGGAGATGAAGGTGACTCCCTTGGCGGTGCCTGGCCGCTGCCTGTGAGTGACCACCCCCGCGACGCTGATGCGCCGCTCGGCCTCGTGGGACAACACCTCCGCAACGCGTAGCACTCCTTGGCGATCGAGCCCCTCGCGCACAAAGATAGTGGGGTAACTGTCTACTGACACTCCATGCGCCCATACATCGGCCACCGCCTCCTCGACGGCGGACATCACGGGCAGCGAGGGGGCATCCACCCCTGGCACCACGCCCGGAAGCGTCTCCGGGCCCTCGAGTGCGAGAAGCCCCGCCGCCCACAGGCCCTCGCGCCTGCTCACACCCAGCGATTCGAGAGACCCCGAAGTGGAGAGGGCCTCCCATTCGGCCTTGGTGAGCGATCTTGTGCCAACGTCGCCGAGTCCATCTAACGCAGCAAGCGCCTCCGATTGTGCCCTCTGTACCGCGCCTTGGAAGCCACCCTTGCGCACCCGTACTCTCCTCGCCATGTCGGCGAGAGACACAAAGACTCCCCCGGAACGCGCGTCGACGATGGCCTGGGCCGCATCCGTTCCGAGGCCCTTGACCGCGGCCAGCCCCATCCTGACCGCGAGATGCCGGTCGACGCGGGTCAGAGCCTGCAGGTCCGCCCGTACTTCGGTGGGCGTCTCGAAGGGCTCATCGAGCCGCTCAACCCTGGCGAGCACCTCGGAGCGTGCCACACACGGCCTCAAGACCACCTGTCCGTGGCGACGAGCATCGGCCGCAAGAGACTGGGGACTGTAGAAGCCCATCGGCTGCGCCGCGAGCAGCCCCGCATAGAAGGCCGCCGGCTTATGCACCTTGAGCCAGCTCGACGCGTACACCAAGTAGGCGAACGAGAACGAGTGCGATTCAGGGAAGCCAAAGTCGGAGAAGGCCTTGAGTTTGTCGAAGATCTGGTGCGCCACCTCGGCCGTGATTCCCTTGGAGTTAGCCCCCACCATGAAGCGAGCCCGGAGGGCCTCCATGCGTTCGGGGCTGCGCTTGGAGCCCATTGCCCGCCGCAGTTGATCGGCCATCGCCCCATCAAAGCCGGCGCAGTCCATCGCCATCTGCATGAGCTGCTCCTGGAAAAGCGGCACTCCGAGCGTCTTGGCGAGCGACTTCTCGAGCAGCGGGTGCAGGTAGGTGATCTCTTCGCGCCCGCGGGCCCTGTTGAGGTACGGGTGAACGGAGCCACCCTGAATGGGGCCCGGCCTAATGAGCGCCACCTCGATCACAATGTCGTAGAACCGGCGGGGCCTCAGTCGCGGCAGTGTCGCCATCTGGGCTCGTGACTCGACCTGGAAGACGCCGACGGTGTCGGCCGCGCACAGCAGGTCGTACACCGCCTCGTCCTCTTGAGGCAGGGAGTGGAGCCCGATCTCTTGGCTCTCGGTCTCCCACACCGAGTGAAAGGCATATCGGAGCGCAGAGAGCATGCCCAGCCCGAGCAGGTCGAACTTGACCAAGCCCGCGTCGGCACAGTCATCCTTGTCCCACTGCAGCACCGTGCGGCCGGGCATGCGCGCCCACTCCACGGGGCACACATCGATCACGGGCCGATCGCACAGCACCATGCCGCCTGGGTGAATGCCCAGATGGCGAGGCAGCCGCAGGAACCTCTCCGCGAGGTCCACCACGGGCGTAGGGATGTGATCGAGCTCGGCAACCGGCGTCGGTTCGGGCCACATCGCGTCGCGCTGAGTGGCCGCCCACGCCTCGTGCGCCGCCTGGTCGGTGCGTAGCGTCGACCACCTGTCGATCGACTTCGACCACGCGTCCTGCTGCCCCACGTCATAGCCGAGCGCCCTCGCGGCGTCGCGCACGGCCGAACGCGGTCGGTACTGGATCACGTTGGCGACCATGGCCGCGTTAATGCGGCCAAAGCGCTGGAAAACATACTGGATGACCTCCTCGCGCCTATCCGACTCAATATCGACATCGATGTCTGGCGGCCCATCACGCTCGGGCGCGAGGAAGCGCTCGAACAAGAGCCCATGCGTGACCGCGTCGACGGCCGTCACTCCCAACGCGTAGCAGACAGCGCTATTGGCCGCGCTCCCCCGTCCCTGGCACAGGATGTCGGACCTGCGGCAAAAGCTCACGATGTCATGAACGATCAGGAAGTAGCCAGGGAAATCGAGGGCCTCGATCACAGCGAGCTCATGCTCGATCTGCTTCCACGCGCCGGGCACTCTTTCCCGATCGGGCGGCCCATATCGCTCGCGCGCACCGCGATACGTGAGTTCCCGCAGCCACGTGGCCTCGGTATGACCCTCAGGCACCGGATAGGGAGGAAGTTTGGGCGCCACGAGGTGCAGATCGAATGCACATTCCGCAGCAAGGCGGGACGCCGCCGTCACCGCCTGGGGGTGGCGCCGATGCCTCCACAGCATCTCCCCCGCGCTGCGCAAATGCGCACCGGGGCTCCCAGGAAGCCACCCATCCATGTCGTCGAGGGAGGATCGCGCACGCACCGCCGCGAGCGCGGAAGCCAAGTCCGCGTCGCGAGGCGTCGCATAGTGGGCGTTCGTGGTGGCCACGAGGGTGAGCCCCGCGTCAAAAGCGAGGTTCGCGAGGGCGTCGTTGACGTCGGAATCGTAGGGCTGGCCTGTGTCGGTAATCTCGACGGCCACTCCCTCGCGCCCAAACAACGCTGCAAGCCGGTCGAGTTCGATTCTCGCGGCGGCGACCCCCTCACGAGTCACCCCTCTGGAGTGAGCATCGGACCCCACCCCCGGTATGCCGATGCCCGCCAAGGCCCTCCTGACCGATCCCTTGCGACATCCCGTGAGGACCACAAACTCCCCCGCGCCCGCCTCGGCAAGCGATTCGAGCGTGTAGTGGGCCAAGCCCTTCTCGCCCGTCGCCAAATGAGCCATACCGATCGCGCGAGAAAGCCGCGCGTAGCCGGAGGCGCCGCGCGCGAGCACCACGAGGTGCCCTCCACGAGGGTCCGGGATGCCAGTGGGCGGGTCAAGCACGGGGCGGCCTCCGGGGCCATCCGGGACGCTCAAGTGCAGTTCCGAGCCGAACACGGTGGGCACTCCCACTACGCGCGCGGCATTCGCAAAGCGAACCACACCGTACAGCCCGTCATGATCCGTCAACGCCATGGCGGACAGGCCGAGGCGCCCCGCCTCTGCCGCCATCTCCTCCGGTTGACTCGCGCCATCGAGAAAGCTAAAGGCGGAGTGGGCATGAAGCTCCGCATAGTCCACGCACTCCGTCATGGCCGACAGGCTCCCGACCTCGACATTGATTCGAACATATGTTCGATTCTTTCACGGGTGTGCGACGAGCGCGACCGCCTAGTCGTATACCGCCTCGAGCACCCACCCCCCCGAGGTGAAGGCTGCAAGCACTGCCAGGCCAGACTCCCCGTCACCCTCGCGCATGGCGATCTGAACATAGGCGCGCCTTGACCCGTCCTCAGCCCACCACCGCTCGGAAACCGGCCACGGGCCCGCCCATGCCTCGACCGGGCGCGCCGCCTCCCATATGGGCCCCTCGGCTCCACCCACATGCCCCGAAGAGGGGTGGCGATGCGCCGCGCGCGCTCGACCATCACGCGGATCCGCTTGACGCCTGACCCACGTGGGAGGTGCGCTGATGCCCAGCCTGCGGTCCACCACCACCGACCGACCCCCCGCATCCAACACCGCAAGGGGCTCCGAAGTGGCTAGCACCGTGGCGGGCGCAGGATCAGGGATACGGCCCGGCCAGGGATGCCCGAGACTCCTGGGTTCCTGGCCCTCCTGGCCCCACGGCAGCGCCTGCACGCGATCACGGGGACTGCGCCCACCCTGTTCGCGCACCGAGAGCACTCCCTCGACCCCAAGCAGCCCCTGGACCCTCTCCACGGCGCGGTGAGCCCGGGCATCGGCCCCAGAGACCCCTCCCCACAAATAGGCCTGCTCAGAGCCAAGGAGCACGACGTCCTCGGCCGTCAACCCAAGCGCTACCAAAGGGGCGGGCTCCGGCCCCGTCGACGTTCCCGAAAGCCATCCTTCAAGTTGCCACCGCACGCGATCCGCCATGTGCCGAGCGAAGGCCCCCGCACGCACCCCCACATCGGTGCGCCACACCCGCTCAAGGACGTCACCCTTCTCGGTGCGCGCAGTAATGCGCACCCGCCCGCATCGCACCCCTGAGGCCAGGAGTGCCGCATCCAACTGCTCGGCCACAAATCCCGCAACCAGCGCGAGCTGCTCAACCCGTTGAGCGGGCTCTTCAAAGACGTATTCCACGGCGATGTCGTCCTCGCTGCGGCGCAGCACCGGCGGCGAAACATCTTCCCCGCGCGCGATGCGATGCGCCCACGCCCCCACCGGACCGAATCTCGCAATCACGTCGCCAAGGGGAAGCGCCGTGAACTCGCCGAGCGTTCCGAGGCCGAGCCTCACCAGCACGCTCACCAGGTCCTCGACGGCGACGCGCTGCACGCGCTCCATGGCCGCGAGAGCGAGCGCTCCCACCCCATAGGGGGCGAGGAAGTCGCATGAGGAACCCGCGGGAACCAACGCCGACCCACGGGCGGCGACAATCGCCGCGAGCAGCCCGTCTGCCATGCCCACACACGATTCATACGCGGCATCATCCGCGACGCCCGTGACAAGGGCCTCGGCGAGGGCCTCCTCCGAACCATGAAAGCGGGTGGCCCCGTTCGCCGGAATCATCAGCAGCCCCGGGCGGGAGATCTCAACCCCCGACACCACCCGCTCGGCCGCCGCAGCAACCGCCTCGAATTCGCGCGCATCCCTCCCCTCATCGTGCGGCAGAATCACCAACTCTGGACACACCCGCTGCGCCTGTCGCTTGCGCATACCGCGCCTCACCCCCGCGGCCCTCGCCGCCGCCGAGACCGCCATCAAGCCCCGCCCATGAAGCACCGCGGCAGGGGCGTCGCCCCCCATACCCGCGGCCGCCATGGCAGCAACGACGGGCCAGTCGGGCACCCACAGCACGGCGCGACGCACGACGCTGTGCGCGGGGGCGATGTTCATGCCGCACCCTTCGCCGGACGCGCAGGAGCGTCGCCAACACCCGCCGTCGCGACACCATCAGGGGGCACCGCACGACGCGACAAGCCCCTCCCCTGGGGATCGACATCCATCGCGAGCGTCACCGTCCTGACCGACCCCCGCGAGCGCCCCTGAATCGCGACCGTCATCTCACGCCCGCGCAACCGCCCATCCCCGGCTCCCGGTCCGTCCCAATGCATCTCTTTCACGTCAAGCACCGCATGTGCGCCCGGCCACGGCCCCGTCACGATGAGCGCGCTGCCACCCTCCCTGGCCCTTGCGGCGATGCGGCGACGGTCAGCGTCGGACATTGCCAGCCGCGACCCCAGAAGCACTACATCCATGCCGTCGACACACGAGGCGACGACGGCCGCCGCATGGATTCCCGGATGAGGGATGAGAGCAAGTCGCGTCAGATCGACTCCCCTCCCGGCAGCAGCAACCACTCCCGCATGCGGCATCCCTATGACCGCGGTCCACGAGCCCGCCCTCGACGCCTCCCCCGCGAGCGCAAACATGAGCGACGTAGATCCCGTCACCGCGACGACCTGACCCCGACGCAGCCCCTCCGGCAGAGCGAGAGCAAGGCACTCGGCAAGGGGAAGCGTTGGCGCGTCCCACGCAAGCCTGGTGGTCGAAAGTCGCTCCTCCACCCCCTTAAGCGCGGCTCGCGCGGCGCTCAGGCGATCGCCGCGCGAGGAGTCCGCCTGCACCACGTTCACCACCCACTTCACTCGAACATATGTTCGATTATCGCATTGAGGGCCGACGCGGCGCTACCCGTGCATCACAGATCGGGACAGCCCCCGACTCCGATAGCATCAATGGTCGAGGTTCTGCGGAAAGCGTCACCGCTCCCACCCTCCCGAATCACGCACTTTCACAGATGGGCACGACTCATCGCGCCACGAAAGGAGCGGGCCATCAGCCTCGCTACCATCCCGAGCGCCGTCGAGGCGCTTCAGCAGGGCCGCCCCGTGATCGTGATTGACGATCTCGACCGCGAAAACGAGGGCGACATCGTCCTGGCCGCGTCGCTCGCCACTCAAGAGTGGATCGCGTGGACAGTGCGCGTGTCTTCGGGGTTCATCTGCGCACCCATGACAAACGAGATCGCCGATCGCCTCGCCTTGCCGCCCATGGTCGAGCACAACGAGGACCCCCGCGGCACCGCGTATACCGTCACGGTTGACGCCGCGAATCGCCTCTCCACGGGGATCAGCGCCGCGGATCGCGCCCACACGCTGCGCGTCCTGGCCGACCCCGATTCGCTTCCCTCCCACCTCAACCGCCCTGGGCACGTCGTCCCGCTGCGAGCCGTCGACGGCGGCGTCCTCGTGCGCGATGGGCACACCGAGGCCTCGATCGACCTCCTCAAGCTCGCCGGTCTCGAACCTGTGGCCGCGATCGCCGAGGTCGTGGGCGACGATGGCGAGATGCTACGCCTCGACGGACTGCTTGAATTGGGAGAACGCTACAACGTTCCCGTCATCGCGATTGAGGACCTGATCGACTGGTTGATGGTCCACGGAGCCGAGACGTTGCCTACTCTCGCGCTTGCTCCGTCACCGCGCAGCGCGGGATAGGCCATCCGATCCTCACACCGAGGACAATGGAAGCGTCAGAGTCAGTGGTCGCCAAAGGAGGCACCCATGCTTAAGGGAATCGACCCCGTCCTCAGCGGAGAGTTGCTCCGCATTCTCGATGAGATGGGTCACGGCGACCAACTGCTCCTGGTCGATCGCAATTATCCGGCTGCCGCCTCTGGCAAACCCGTGGTGCGTCTCGGAGAGATCGGCGTCGAGCGCGCCGCGCGCGCGATCCTGAGCGTGTTTCCCCTCGATCCCTTCCTCGAACACCCTCTCGAACGCATGGAGGTTGACGACGACCCCGAAAAGGTCGCCCCCGTCCAGGCACGATTGCTCGAGATCGCAAGGGCGCAGCACCCAGAGCCCCTCGACTACGGCATCGTGCCGCGGTTGTCGTTTTACGAGCGTGCCACCAAGGTTGCCGCCGTGGTGCACACGCTCGAATCGGAGCCCTACGGCTGCTTCATTTTGCACAAGGGCGTCATCTTCCCCGACGCCAACCGAGGTGAAATGAGTGACGCATGATTAGCGATCCAACATATGACTCGATATTCACGCGAGCCCTTCTCATCGTCCTCGGCACGGTCAATCGCGACCATGTCGTGTTCGTGGAAAAGCACCCACTCCCCGGCGAGACCCTCCTGGGCCACTCGTACGAGACGGGCACCGGCGGCAAGGGCTCCAATCAGGCAGTCGCCGCCGCCCGAGCGGGAGCTCCAGTCATGTTCGTCTCCGCCGTCGGCGACGACTCCGCAGGGGCCGAAATGCTTGCCGACCTGAAGGCAAAGGGCGTCGACGTTTCTCGCGTCACGCACATTGCCTCGAAGCCGAGCGGCGTGGCCCTCATCACCGTCTCCGCGGACGGCGAGAACTCGATCATCGTGGCGCCGGGGGCGAGCGCCGTTCTCGATGCTTCTCGCGTCAGCGAGACGGTGAGCGGTCTGGTGACGCCCGGTAGCGTCCTTCTGACGCAGCTCGAGCTCCCCCTCCCCGTGGTCGAGCAGGCATGCCTCGCGGCACACGAGTCGGGCGCCCGCGTCGTGCTCAACCTGTCCCCCGTTGCCGAAATCTCTGAGGCTCTTCTCGCCGCTTGCAACCCCCTTCTGGTGAACGCGGGCGAAGCCGCGGCACTCGCGCAGATGCCGTGCGACACCGTCGAGCAGGCACTGGAAGCGGCCGACGCGCTCGCCAAGCGGTGCCACTCCGTGGTGGTCACGCTCGGCGGAGACGGCGCGATTGCGGCCGACGATCGCCCTGCCAGGCACTTTGCTGGATTCGAGGTACCCGTGGTCGATACGACTGGCGCTGGCGACTCCTTCGCGGGCGCCCTCGCCGCGGCACTCCTCGACGGGGCACTCCTCGACGGGGCAACGCTCGACGATGCCGTCGGCAGCGGAATCGCAGCCGGCGCGTTGACGGTTCAACACGTGGGGGCGCAGCCTCCCGTGGACTCGCTGCCTTAGTGGCCCCACACGCCGGAGCCAGACTCCTCGCGCCCACACACGCCCCGAGCGAAGAGGGGGCACGCGACGGGCCGACTCGTCGCGCCTAACGACCCCCCTGTTCCCCCCTTGCCCCTGCGTAATGCAAACGCTTACACTCCTGAGGAACGAACCAACGGAGGATCTCGTGAATCAGCGCACCCGCAGCCGCGCCCCACTCGCCATCATCGCCGCCGCTGCAGTCGCGGTCACGGCCGCGGTTGTCGTCGGCACGATGGTCCTGGGAGCGACGAGCGACGAAGGCCCTCGCGCGATGTCCCCCAACCGGGCCGCGGAGACCGACCAGAACTTCTACTTCGTGATGGCCGACAGGTTCGCCAACGGCGACACCACCAACGATCAGGGTGGCCTAGGCCCCGACCCGATGGTCTCCGGATTCGACCCCACCGACGCGGGCTTCTACCAGGGCGGCGACATCAAGGGCCTGACCGACAATCTCGACTACATCCAGGGCCTGGGCACCACCGCGATCTGGCTGACTCCCAGTTTCACCAACAAGGCGGTGCAGGTCGAGGACCAGTCCGCCGGGTATCACGGCTACTGGATCACCGACTTCACCCACGTGGACCCTCACCTTGGCACCAACGACGACCTCGCGACGCTCATCGACGCTGCCCACGGGCGGGGCATGAAGGTCTACTTCGACATCATCACCAATCACACGGCGGACGTCATCGGCTACGAAGACGGCGACCGCACCGCCTACGTGTCGAAGGACGATCAGCCCTATACCGATGCCGCCGGGCAGGCGTTCGACGATCGCACGTACGCGGGAGGCGACGACTTCCCGACGCTCGACGCCGCCACGTCCTTCCCCTACGTTCCCGTGCTCGCCCCCGGTGAGGAAAGCGCAAAGACGCCCGCATGGCTCAACGACGTGACGCTTTACCACAACCGCGGGAACAGCACCTTTAGCGGCGAGGACAGTCAGTACGGCGACTTCTCGGGACTCGACGACCTCTTCACGGAGGATCCCAGGGTAGTCGACGGCATGATCGAGATCTATGAGACGTGGATCAAGGACTTTGGAATTGACGGCTTCCGCATCGACACGATGAAGCACGTAGACGATGCCTTCTGGCAGCGCTTCGGGCCCGAGGTGCTCGACTTTGCGCACGAGAACGGCAAGGAAGACCTCTTCATGTTCGGCGAGGTATTCGACACCTCACGGGCCTTGACGTCGCACTACACGACCAGCGACAACATCCAGGCGGTGCTCGACTTCCCGTTCCAGGACGCGGCCCGCACGTATGCGTCCAAGGGCGGATCGGCGCAAGCGCTCGCCGAGTTCTTTGCGGGCGACGATTGGTACACGGACGCCGACTCGAACGCGTATCAGTTGCCGACGTTCCTCGGCAACCATGACATGGGTCGCATCGGCGGCTTCATCGAGGCCGACAACCCCGGCGCCACGGATGCCGAAGTTCTCGCGCGCGACGAACTCGCGCACGCGCTCATGTACTTCTCGCGCGGCAATCCCGTCGTCTACTACGGCGACGAACAGGGCTTCACCGGCTCAGGCGGCGACAAGGCCGCGCGCCAGCCGATGTTTGCCACCCAGATCCAGGACTACCTGTCTCAGGATCTCATCGGCACCGACGCGACTCAGGGACAGGACACGTACGACACCTCCCATCCGCTGTATGAGACGATCGCGGACCTCGCCTCCGCCACGAGCGACTACCCCGCGCTGCGCGACGGGGCCCAGCAGCCTCGCTACGCCGACTCGGGATCCGGCATCTACGCGGTCTCGCGCATCGATCGCGCAGACAACCGCGAATACCTCGTGGTCGTCAACAATGCGACCGAATCCAGGACGGCCGACGTGCCCACGTGGTCACCCTCGACACGCCTCGAGTCGGTGTACGGCGCAGGCGCCGCGCTCACGACCGACGCGACGGGCACCGTCGGCGTGACCGTCCCGCCGCTGTCCGTGATCGCCTACAGAGCCGCTGAACCCATGCCGCTTTCCGACGCGGCCCCCGGGGTCGCTCTCACCGCGGCCGCCCCCGCGGTGGACGCTCCCGATCGCATGAACGTCGTGGCGACGGTCGACGCCGACGCTTACGCGGAGGTGTCCTTCTGGGCAAAGTCGGGCAAGAAGTGGGAGTACATCGGCACCGACGACAACGCCCCTTTCCAGGTGTATCAGGACGTTTCGGAGCTCAACCCTGGCACGACGGTCGAGTATGTCGCGGTCGTGGCCGATATCGCGGGACACACCTCGTCGTCCGACAGCCTGACGGGTGTGGTCGCCGAGCCGGCGATCTCCATGACAAGCCCCGAGGTCGGCACCACTCTCGGCTCGTCGCCAGTAATCGCGGCCGCGGTCTCGCCCGACCGACCGGGCACCTCGGTGACCTTCGAGCGTCGGATCGCAGGTGGCGAATGGGAGCAGATTGGTGCCGATACGTCGGCGCCCGCATACACCGTCACGGACGACGCCTCGAACATCGCACCCGGAACGGACGTGCTCTACAGGGCCGTCGTAACCCAAGGCGGCGCCACGGTGCAGTCGACTGCGGTCTCCGCCCGCGGCGGCGCGGCGGCGCAACCCGATGAGGTGGCGTTGCCTGGCACTGTGAACTCCGCGATGGGCTGTGGAGAGGACTGGGCGCCGGCGTGCGACGAGGCACAGATGACTTACGACGAAGCTACCTCCACGTGGTCGATCACCGCGGACCTTCCCGCGGGCGACTACGAGTACAAGATCGCGATCGATCGCTCATGGGACCTCAACTATGGCGACGGCGGCGTGCCCGACGGACCCAACCTCGCGCTGAGCCTCGCGGCCGACTCCACCGTGACGTTTACGTACGACGACTCGACGCTCCTCGTGACGGTCACTGGCGCAAGCTAGCGCGAGCCCAGCGCCCACACGGCGACGGCGGAAGCGGCCGCGACATTGAGAGAGTCCACGCCGCCCGCCATCGGAATGGTGACGACCTGGTCGGCCGCAGCGAGGGCCGCCCGCGAGAGGCCGTCACCTTCGGCCCCCATGAGCAACGCGACCTTGTCATGCCCCTGCGCCGCAAAGTCGACAAGCGACACCGCGTCATCGGCCAACGCCAGCGCTGCGACAGTGAATCCCCCAGCGCGCAACGCGTCAAGGCCAGCGGGCCACGGCTCGAGGCGCGTCCAGGGCACCTGAAACACGGTCCCCATCGACACCTTGACCGAGCGCCTGTACAGCGGGTCGGCGCACGTCGGGGCGACGAGCACGGCGTCGGCGCCCAAGCCCGCCACGGATCGGAAGATCGCGCCGACGTTGGTGTGATCGACGATTCCCTCGAGCACCACCACGAGCCTCGCGTCACGCACGATATCTGCCACAGCGGCCAACTCCGGACGGTGCATTGCGGCAAGCGCGCCTCTGTGCACCTCAAAGCCAGTGACCGCCTCGAGCACCGCGTCGGGCGCGACGTATACAGGGACGTCCGCTGCCGCCATGCCCGCGACCGAGTCCAGCCACTTCTGTGTGGTGAGGATCGAACGCGGACTATGCCCTGCGACGACGGCCCGTTCGATCACCTTCGCGCCTTCGGCCATATAGAGGCCGCCCTGGGGCTCGATGCGGCGCCTCAGCGCCACATCCGTCAGGCTGCGATAGTCGGCAAGCCGCTCATCGGCGGCGTCGGTCACGTGGATCACTGGCATCACATCAGTCTTCCAGCACTGGAGCCCCCGCTCCTACTGCCTCCGCTCCAGCTGCCCCACTCCCAATGCCCCTCCCCCGCGAATGGCTCAATCTGTACCGCATGAGGGCCTCAGATGTCCGATAGTGGTCGGATCTGTACCGCGAGCGGCGAGCGGCGAGCGGCGAGCGGCGAGCGGCGAGCGGCGAGCGGCGAGCGGCGAGCGGCGAGCGGCGAGCGGCGAGCGGCGAGCGGCGAGCGGCGAGCGGCGAGCGGCGAGCGGCGAGCGGCGCGGCAGTTTGGCTCAGCGGTACGAATTCAGCCACCGAAGTGCCAGACGCCCGATGAGCCGGTACAGATTGCACCACTCACAGGAACGACGCAGGGCCCCCGGGTTTCTTCCGGGGGCCCTGCGTCGTGCAATGTGGTGCTTAGCTGGGCCGTTGGCCCTTTTCGACATTCGGGTCGAACGGGCTCCCGCTCCCCGATCCGGCGGACTCGGCGTCGGCGCTCACGCTTTCCGCCATACGACGCGCCTCCTCGAGTGCCACGCGCGGGTCCGCGAGGACCGACGTGATCGAGCTCTTGCGCTTGGCCTTCTCGGGGTCACGCACCAACGGCTCGGGCTCTTCCGCGCCACCGAAGGCCGCGCTGACCGACTTGAGCGCACCCGTGAACTCGGTGGGCACAAACCAGATCTTGTTCGAGTCGGTCTTGGCGATCTCGGGCAGCATCTGCAGGTACTGGTACGCGAGCAGCTTGCTGTCGGCATCACCCTCGTGGATGGCGTCGAACACCTGCAGGATCGCGCGGGCCTCACCTTCGGCACGAAGGATCTTCGATTGGGCGTCACCCTCGGCCTTCAGGATCGCGGACTGCTTCTCACCCTCGGCCGTGAGGATCGCGGACTGCTTGACACCCTCGGCGGTCAGGATCGCGGCACGACGGTCACGCTCTGCACGCATCTGCTTTTCCATCGAGTCCTTGATCGACACGGGCGGCTCGATGGCCTTGATCTCCACGCGGTTGACGCGGATGCCCCACTTGCCTGTCGCCTCGTCGAGGACGCCGCGCAAGTGACCATTGATGTGGTCACGACCAGTCAGGGCCTGCTCGAGGTCCATGGTGCCGACGATGTTACGAAGCGTCGTGGCGGTCAACTGCTCGACGCCAATCCAGTAGTTCGCGATCTCGTAGACCGCGGCCTTGGCATCGGTGACCTGCAGGTAGATGACGGAGTCGATGTCGACCACCAGGTTGTCGGACGTGATGACCGACTGCGGCGGCGTCGGGTAGACCTGCTCCTTAAGGTCGACCTGGGCGCGCACCTTGTCGATGAACGGGATCAAGAGGTGGAGCCCCGCGTCGAGGGTCTTGTTATAGCGACCCAGGCGCTCGACGAGATACGACTTGGTCTGACGCACGACGACGATGGACCTCGCGATGGCCGAGATCACGAACAGCGCGACGATCCCGAGAATGACGAGTAGTGCAATTTGTACTGGTTCCATTACGACAGGTGCTCCTTTACTGGTGCGACGATCGCCGTCGCACCCTGAATTTTGACGACGACGACTTCGGCGCCCTCGGTAATCAACGCCGCGCCCGATTCGACGCGCGCCGTCCACACTTCGCCGTGCAGTTTGACGCGGCCGCTCGTGGCCGTGACATCGTCGATTGCCACGGCGGATGCGCCCACAAGAGCGGCCGAGTTGGTCTCGACGAGAGGGGCCCCCCTCTTGCGCATTGAACGCAAGAGCCACGGCCTCAAGGCGAACAGCAACAACGTGGATACGACTGCGGCGACAACCGCCGCCAGGACCAATGAACCGTCCAAAAGCACAACAACTCCGCCGGCGAGCGCGCCTCCAGCGAGCATGAGCAACGTGAGATCGAGCGTGAAGATTTCGACAACACCCAAGGCCGCAGCTGCGATGAACCACCACATAGATTGCATAGGTTCTCCCTTCCTTCTTGAACCTAGCAGGGCCCGTCGGGCGCCGCATCGGCCTCCGGATGGATTCGTACGCATCATCCTTAAGGGGGACGCTCCCCGAGACGCCCAAGGGGGACGATGGAGAGGCGCTCCTTGAGCCGATTACGCCAGGCGAGCGGTCCAGCGACCGTCTAGCGCGTGGAGCTGAATGCGAATCCCATAGGTCTCCGAAAGCGTCGCGCTCGTGAGGGTGTCGACCAGTGGACCCTTCGCGACCACGGCCCCGTCCCTCAGCAGGAGCGCATGGGTGAAGCCCGAGGGAATCTCTTCGACGTGGTGCGTCACCATGACCATCGCGGGAGACCGCCTGTCCCACGCAAGTTCGGTCAGGGCGCCGAGAAGCTCCTCGCGCCCGCCCAGGTCGAGGCCCGCGGACGGCTCATCCAGCAGGAGCAACTCGGGGTCGGTCATGAGCGCCCTGGCGATCTGAACTCGCTTGCGTTCGCCCTCGCTCAGGGTCTCAAAGGTACGGTCCGCGAAGGCATGCATTCCAAAGGCGGAGAGGAGGTCGTTGGCCCTGTGCTCATCGATGTCCTCGTACTCCTCGCGCCAGCGACCCGTGACTCCATGGGCCGCCGTCATGACGAGATCGCGCACCGTCTCGTTCGGCGGGATTCGATCCGCGAGCGCCGCGCTTGCGAGACCGATGCGGGTGCGAAGCTCTTGCGTGTTGGTCTCGCCGACCACCTCACCCAGGATCTCGGCCGTTCCAGTTGTGGGATGAGCTCGCGCGGAACACACGGTGATCAGCGAGGTCTTGCCGGCGCCGTTTGGTCCCAGGACCACCCACCGTTCGGCGGGGGCGACGCTCCATGAGATACCTGCGAGGACCTCGTTCTCGCCGCGACGCAAAGTGACGTCAGTGAGCTTCAGGACATCGTTCATAGCGGACAACCCTAGCGGAGAACGCGGTCGTAAACCGCGAGCGTGCGCTCCGCGATCGCGTCCCACGCGAAGTGGTCCGTGGCGCGTTCCTTGCCCCGTGCACCCATCACCTTGGCAGCATCGGCGTCCGAAACCATCGAGGTGAGCGCGGCCGCGAGGTCTGACACGTACTCTTCGGGGTTTGTGGGCGTTCCGGTGCCGTCGGTAGCCTGATCAATCGGCACGAGCGTGCCTGTCACACCGTCGACGATGACCTCGGGAATTCCTCCCGTGGCGGTGCCGACGACGGGGAGCCCGACGGCCATGGCCTCGAGGTTGACGATGCCAAGAGGCTCGTAAATCGATGGGCATACAAAAGCCGTACATGCGTCAAGCACCGCGACGAGTTCTGCGCGCGGCAGCATCTGCTCAATCCAGATGACGCCCTCGCGGGTCTCCTGAAGCTTCGCGACAGCGGATGACACCTCTATCGCGATCTCCTTCGTGTCGGGCGCTCCCGCACACAGCACGATCTGGACATCCTTGGGGAGTTGCGCAACTGCGCGCAAAAGATAAGGCAGACCCTTCTGCCTCGTGATGCGCCCCACGAATACGACGGCCGGGCGAGTGGGGTCGATCCCGTGCCTCGCGACTGTCGCCGCGGCAGCAATGCGGGCCTCGTCAGTACTTGGCGCGGACCATGCGGCGACATCAATGCCGTTGTGGACTACCTGCACCTTGGCGGGATCCACCTCGGGGTAGCAGCGCAACACATCTGCACGCATGCCCGCGCTCACGGCAATGATGGCGTCTGCGTTCTCATACGCGGTCTTCTCGATCCAACTCGACACGCGGTAACCGCCGCCGAGCTGCTCTGCCTTCCAGGGGCGCAGCGGCTCGAGCGAGTGCGCGCTCAGCACGTGCGGAATGCCGTGGAGTTGAGACGCGAGGTGTCCGGCCATGTTGGCGTACCACGTGTGCGAATGCACAAGGTCGGCACCCTCACAGTCCTTCGCCATAGGGAGGTTGTGGGCGAGCACGTCGAGCGACGCGTCACCTACGCCTCCTCCGAGCGACCAATAGCCGATGACGCCCTCCTCGTCCCGCGGGCCATCGAAGGCGCGCACGCGCACTTCCGCATGGGAGCGGAGCACTTTGGCGAGCTCCGTCACGTGGACGCCAGCGCCCCCGTAGACATGAGGCGGGTATTCACGGGTGAGTATGTCGACGCGCATAGTCCCACCGTAATCCCAAATTGCGGTGTTTGGCCCCTGCCACGCAGCGTCACAGCAACGTATGCTGTTGTTATGTCAGCGCCGAAGGTATTAGCCATAGTCCTCGCAGGAGGTGAGGGCAAGCGCCTTATGCCCTTGACCGCAGCCCGCGCCAAGCCCTCCGTTCCGTTTGGCGGCACGTTCAGACTCGTGGACTTCGCCTTGTCGAATCTGGTGAATTCGCATTACCTCCAGATCGTGGTGCTGACCCAGTACAAGTCGCATTCTCTCGATAGGCACATTGCGCGCACGTGGCGCATGTCGCCGCTGCTCGGCAACTATGTGGCACCGGTGCCCGCGCAACAGCGCCGTGGCAAGCACTGGTACCTGGGAAGCGCGGACGCGATCTACCAGTGCGTCAACATCATCGAGGACGAGAAGCCCGACATTATCGTCATCGTGGGTGCCGACCACGTGTACCGCATGGACTTCTCCCAGATGGTCGACGCACACATCGCTTCGGGTGCCGACTTCACCGTCGCCGGAATCCGGCAGCCGATCGAGATGTCCGACCAGTTTGGCGTGATCGACGTTGATCCCACCGATCCCAAGCGCGTGCGTGCGTTCCTCGAGAAGCCCACCGATCCCGACGGCCTGCCCGACAGCCCAGGCGAGATCCTCGCCTCGATGGGCAACTACGTCGCCTCCACTGACGCGCTTCTCGCGGCGCTCGCGGCCGATGCCGACAACGAAGACTCGGTGCACGACATGGGCGGCGACATCGTCCCCTACTTCGTGAACAAGGGCACGTGCGGCCTCTACGACTTCGTGTACAACGACGTCCCCGGCTCGACCGACCGCGACCGCGACTACTGGCGTGACGTGGGAACCATCGACTCGTACTACGACGCACACATGGACCTCATCGCCGTGCTGCCGATCTTCAACGTGTACAACCACGAGTGGCCGCTCCACCAGGGCCTCATCACGCAGCCTCCGGCCAAGTTCATCCACTCGGAGGAGGGCCGCCTCGGCCACGCAGCCGACTCTGTGGTCTCTCCAGGCGTGATCGTCTCGGGCGCGACAGTGACGGGTTCGATCCTCTCTCCCGGCGTGCGGCTGCACTCATGGTCCACCGTGTCCGACTCGATCCTTCTCGACGACGTCATGGTGGGGCGTCACGCGCAGGTGCACCGCGCGATCCTCGACAAGAACGTCATCGTTGAGGAGAACGCTCGCGTGGGCATCGACCGCGAGGCCGACATCGCACGCGGCTACACCGTCACCGATTCTGGGCTCACCGTCGTCGCCAAGAACACCGTGATTTCTGCATGAGTCGGAGCCGGCTCCTCGTCCTTGACGTCGACTCGACCCTTATCCAGCAGGAAGTGATCGAGTTGCTTGCGGCTCGGGCGGGTTCGCGCGCTCAGGTCGCTGCCATCACGGAGCGGGCAATGCGGGGCGAACTCGACTTCGCCGCGTCTCTCAAGGAGCGCGTGTCGACCCTTGCGGGACTGCCGGACTCGGTATTTGCCGACGTCGCCGCCGAGGTGCTCTTGACTCCTGGCGCCGTGGAACTCGTGTCAGCTGCCCAGAACGACGGCTGGACCGTCGGTCTCGTGTCGGGTGGCTTCGAGGAGGTTGTCGCGTCGATTGCCTCCAAGGTCAACGTGACCCATTTTGTGGCTAACCGACTCGAGGTGATCGACGGCTACCTCACTGGACGCACCGTCGGCCCCGTGATCGACCGCAACGCGAAGGCCGTGGCGCTCAAGGCGTTTGCGCGCGCGGCTGGCGTCGCCACCGAGGACACCGTGGCCATCGGCGACGGCGCAAATGACCTCGGCATGATGGATGCCGCCGGGCTCTCGGTCGCATTCGCGGCCAAGCCAGTGGTGCGCGCGCAGGCAGACATCTCGATCGATGGCCCCCGGCTCGACTCCGCATGGCCGCTCATCATGGCTCACGGCTCGCCTTCCAGCTAGCCGCAGCGACCGCAGCCACCGTCTTTAGGTGACGCGAGCCCTCGCCGCGAGCGCCATGAGTGCGAAGGCCTGGGCCTCGGCAGAGGCTCCTACGCGGTCAAAATGAGGGGCCCCCGCGACTCCCCGCACCACACCAGACTCGTCCGTGAGGTCGAGAGCCGCAGCCATCCACCGACTCGCGGCGTCAACATACGACGCGGGCAGCCATCCATCCGCGACCCCCGTCAGCGCCGCATACGCGCACATGAGCCCCGCGGTGCCGTCGGTGAAGCTCTCGGGGTCGTCGAGCACATCGTGGAAGCGACCATCGACCGTCTCCCATCGGGCGACCGCGTCCAGGAGCGCGCGAGTCTCGGTTTGCCACCGTCCACGCATCTCGGGCGGTACGCGGCCCGCGCCGACGTGCAGAGCCCTTGCCAGCCCCGCCGCGGCCCAGCCATTTCCCGTGGCCCAGAATGCCCCACGCACGAGCTCCCCCGTGACTGTGTTGACCCTGTGGCGGTAGAGGCCGGAATTCTCGTCCCAGAGATGCTCGCGGTGCATCCGATACTGCATGTCGGCGGGGGCCACGTCGCCAGTGAGCGTCAGGAGAGGCACCACCATGTAGATCGAGTCGACCCACACCTCCTCAGCCCCACGAAGGTGCCACACGACTCCCTCGTCATCGCGAGGAGACCAGCGCAGGAACCACCACCGCTGCCGATCAAGGGCCGATGCCGCGTCGGCGTCACCGTCGACCGCCAAGAGAGACACGGCCTCGCCGAGTGCTCCTCCATTGACAAGGCCGGAGTCCCCTGTTGCGCCCAGCATCCCGTCAGCGTCCTGATGGGCCATCGCGTCGCGAGCTATCTGGCGCGCGAGCTCGCCCCGGCCCTCATCGATGGCCGCATGCGACGCCACTCCCTGCTCCCACGACAGGCGCTGCATCGCGAGCAATGCGGACCATAGGCGCGTTCGCGGGTCAGCGCCGGCGGGGAAAAACTCGGACATCGAACGCTAGACGGGTTTGCCGTCGATCACGTCGACAAGACGTGCGCTGCTCTGACCTAGGTCGGCCCACGCGCCGTCGTATTCGAGGATTGCCGCCCCCGAAGTCGTCATGCCATGAGCCACCTTCTGAAGCGCCTTCTTGAGCGAACCGGGGCCCGCTAGCCACGCAGCCGCGTGCGACGTGGTGGGTTCGTGGCCGATTACCATGACGGTCTGCGCATCGCCCACCGCGGACAGCACTCCTACGTAGCGCTCTGTGGCGCATTCGTAGAGGTCGTCCTCAACCTGGAGCATCGCATCGGGAAGCACCGTCGCCATGCGCTTGAACGTCTGGATGGTGCGGTTCGACGAGGACACGAGCGCGAGGTCGGGCACGATTCCCCGCTCAACCAGCCGCTCGGCAAGGCGCAATGACGCCTCCCTGCCTTCGACCGCGAGCGCGCGGCCGTGGTCATCGAGCCCCGGTTGCGGCGCCTCGGCCTTCGCGTGGCGCACCAAGAGCAGAAGAGGCACCGCTATTGACCCATCGCGTGGACGCCGCCGTCGACGTGAACCATCTCGCCGGTCGTGGATGGGAACCAGTCACTCAGGAGCGCCGTCACTGCCTTGGCCGTCGGCACGGTGTCTTCCGAGTCCCACCCGAGCGGCGAGCGCTCGCTCCACTTGCTTTCCATCTGGTCAAAGCCGGGGATGTGCTTCGCGGCAGTGGTCTTCAGCGGTCCGGCGGAGACGAGGTTGCAGCGGATGCCGAGGGGGCCAAGGTCCCTCGCGAGGTAGCGGCTGATCGCCTCGAAGGATGCCTTGGCGACGCCCATCCAGTCGTATACGGGCCATGCGAAGCGCCCATCAAACGTGAGTCCCACAATGGATCCGCCGTTCGTCATGAGCGGCACTGTGGCCTCCGCAAGCGCCTTGAGCGAGTAGGCGGAGATGTGGATGGCCGTGGAGACGTCCTCCCATTGGCCTGTCATGAAGTTGCCGCCCATCACCGACTGGGGTGCAAATCCGATCGAGTGCACCACTCCGTCGAGGTGGGGCACATGCTCGCGCACCGCGTCGGGCAGGGCAGCGAGGTGTTCGGCGTTGGTGACGTCGAGCTCGACGACCTTGGCCTCAACCGGCAGCCTGCGGCCCATCGCCTCGGTGACCTTGAGGGTGCGACCCACTCCGGTCAGCACCACGGTTGCGCCCTGCTCCTGGCACAGGCGTGCCACGTCAAAGGCGATCGAGCCCTCTGTGAGGACGCCCGTCACCAAAATGTTCTTGCCTTCGAGAATGCCCATGATTCCTCCAGTGCGAAAGACTACGTGGTGGTTGCTCCCTATGGGGAGAAACTCAGTGGCCCATGCCAAGGCCGCCGTCGACCGGCAAAACTGCTCCGGAGACATAGCCTGCCGCATCGGAGGCCAAGTAGATGGCCGCCGCGGCGACGTCAGCGGTAGATCCGAAGCGCTTGGCCGGGATGCTCGCCGCATACTGCTTGGCAACGTCCTCGCCAAGTTCGGCGGTCATGTCGGTAGTGATGAAGCCTGGCGCGATCACATTTGCGGTGATTCCCCTGGATCCCACCTCGCGCGTGATCGATCGCGCCATCCCCACGAGCGCCGACTTAGACGCCGAGTAGTTGACCTGGCCTGGGTTGCCCATCAGACCCACCACGGAACCGATGAGGACGATGCGCCCGAACTTCTCCCGCATCATCGAATTCACCGCGCGCCGCACCGTGCGGAAGGTTCCCGTGAGGTTGACGTCGATCACGGACTCGAAGTCCTCATCCGACATGCGCATGAGCAGCCCGTCACGGGTGATTCCCGCGTTGGCGACGAGCACGCGCACGCGTCCGTGCGCCGCCTCGAGTTCATCAAACGCGGCGTTGACCGCGTCGGTATCCGTGACGTCGGCGATCGCGCCCGTCACGCCTTCGGGGAGGTCGCCGCCGCGGTAAATCGTCGAGACCGTGTCTCCGTTTGCCACGAACGCCTCCGCAATGGCACGGCCTATGCCGCGATTTGCTCCTGTCACCACCACATGTCGAGTCATGCGCCCAAACTAGCCGATGCGGCGCGCCAGGAAGGGCGCGCACCGCCCGTACGATCAAGAGCGTGACAGCACCACACGACGAGGCGCCGCGCCCCACCGCGCCCTCCGTGGCACGTCCGGCGGCCTATGGATGGCGGCGAATTGCCGTCACCGTGCTCGTGGTGCTCGCCATGATGACCCTCGGTCTCATCGCTGGGCGCTGGCAATGGGGCCGCTATGAGACGAGGGACCACGCCGTCAAGGCGCATGACAGCGCGGTGGGCCTCCCCACGGTTCAACTCGGCTCGATTCTCACCTTGGACGACGACGGCCCAGGCGACGCGGCCTGGCGAACCGTGACCGTCGCGGGCGTGATTGACGCCGCGGACCTGGTCGAGCTTCGCGGGCGCTCGGTCGAAAGCACCGCGTCGATTCAATACCTCGCGTGGCTCCATACCGAACGAGGCGAGACGGTACTCATCAACCTCGGTTGGACCTCGAGGTCCGAGCCGACAACTCCCGAGATCCCGGGCGGCCCCGTGACCGTGACGGGCACGGTGCGCGCGTTCGAGAGCGACAACGGTAAACCTGGCACTCGCGTCACGCCCACCCAGATGGGAGGAATCGATGGCGAGGTAGTTCAGGCCTATGTGATGGCCGACTCGGCCTGTGGAGACGACGGATGCGTCACCGGCCTCGAGCCTGTCCCGCTTCCCGACCTGTCGCTCGGGCCCCACCTCAGCTACGCGATGCAGTGGTGGCTCCTGATGGCGGCCGCCGCACCGGTCGCCGTGTGGCTCACCGTCCGCGACGCGCGGCTCGAACGCGAGCGCGCCTCAGAGTCAGCGAGCCCCTCAGCGACCGGGAAACCCGCGGCGAGGCCCGCACGTGCTGCCACGCCAGCCAAACGGCGCCGCCCAAGCGATGAAGAGATCGAGGATGCGCTCTAACGCCGTCCCACCCTCCATCGTCCTCGCTACGCGAGCGCGATGAGCTCCCCGTACGTCGAGTTCCAGTTGTCTTCGATTGCGTCTGGCAACAACAACACCTTGTCGGGTGCGAGCGCCTCGACGGCCCCCTCATCGTGCGATACCAGCACAACCGCGCCCTCATACGTCTTGAGCGCGTTGAGGATCTCCCTGCGGCTTGCCGGGTCCAGGTTGTTGGTGGGCTCGTCGAGCAGCAGCACATTCGCCTGGCTCACCACCAGTGTGGCGAGCGCCAAACGCGTCTTCTCGCCACCCGAGAGCACGCCCGCGGGCTTGTCCACGTCGTCGCCCTGGAACAGGAACGAACCCAGCACCCCGCGTACTTCGGAGTCGTTCAGGTCGGGCGCGGAGTGGCGCATGTTCTCGAGCACCGACTGATCGAGGTCCAGAGTGTCGTGTTCCTGCGCGTAGTAGCCCAGCTTGAGGCCGTGTCCCGGGAGAACCTCCCCCGTGTCAGCATCCTGGACGCCAGAGAGAATCTTCAGCAGCGTCGTCTTGCCTGCGCCGTTGAGCCCGAGCACCACCACGCGCGAACCCTTATCGATCGCGAGGTTGACGTCGGTGAACACTTCGAGTGATCCGTAGTTCTTTGAGAGCCCCGCTGCCCGCAGCGGCGTTTTGCCACACGAGGCGGGCTTGGGGAAGCGCAGCGCGGCGACCTTGTCCTGCTGGCGCTGGCCTTCGGTCCCTGCCAAGAGTCGCTCGGCACGCTTGGCCATGTTTTGGGCCGCGGTTGCCTTCGACGCCTTGGCGCGCATCTTGTTGGCCTGCTCCATGAGGGCAGAGGCCTTCTTCTCGGCGTTGTCCCTCTCACGGTGCCTGCGCTTCTCGTCGTCCTCGCGTTGCTTGAGGTAGAGATCCCAGCCGAGCGAGTACTGGTCGAGCTCTCCCCTGTTGGCGTCCAAGTGGAAGACCTTTGTGACGACCTGCCGCACCAGTTCCACGTCGTGCGAGATCACGATGAGCCCGCCGGGATAGCCCGCGAGGAAGCTCCTGAGCCACACGATCGAGTCGGCATCGAGGTGGTTGGTGGGTTCGTCGAGAAGAAGAGTCTCGGCATCGGAGAAAAGGATTCTCGCGAGCTCTACCCGGCGCCGCTGTCCACCCGAAAGAGTGCCGATCGGTTGTCCAAGCACCCGATCGTCGAGCCCAAGGTTCGCCGCAATACGCGCGGCCTCCGACTCCGCCGCGTAACCGCCTGCCGCGCGAAACCGTTCCTCGACCTTGGGGTAGCGATCCATCGCCCGTTCCGCAACCTTGGGGTCAGAACTGGCCATGCCGCTCTCGGCCTCACGCAATTTCGCGATGATCTCCTCGAGATCGCGCGCGCCCAAAATGCGGTCAAGAGCGAGTTGCTCGAGGTCTCCGGTGCGCGGGTCCTGCGGCAGGTAACCCACGGTGCCCTTGTGCGTGACGGTGCCGTGAGACGCGAGGGTCTCCTTCGCAAGAATCTTGGTGAGGGTGGTCTTACCTGCACCGTTGCGCCCAACGAGGCCCACGCGATCCCCCTTGCCGATGGTAAAGGTGGCGGGGTGGAGCAGCACGCGAGCGCCGATTCGCATCTCGACCTGCTGGGCGACAATCACAATAAATCCTTACGACAGAGGGAAGCGGGAGGACGGTTCGAGTATCGTTACCGCCGAACCATTATCCCAGGGAGTCCCCATGCCCGTTCGTCATGCCTTGTCGACCACCAACATTGCTCTCGTCTCCGTCTTTGCGGGGCTGCTCGCCGCGTCGACGCTTTGGCCAGGTGCGGAGCTCCTTTCGGGAGTGCCTATTACTCTCCAGACGCTCGCTGTGCTGCTCGCCGGGGCTTCCCTCGGCCCTTGGCGCGGAGCGGCCGCTGTGGTCCTTTACCTCGTCGTGGGTACCGCTGGGGCGCCCATCTTCTCCGGCCGCTCGGGCGGCTTCTCCGCATGGACGGGACCCACAGCGGGTTTCCTCGGCGGTTTTGTAGTCGCCGCGTTCGTCACCGGCTGGCTCGTGCGCCGCATGCGTGTGCGCGGACAGCTCACGACGACGGGAATCGTCGGCGCGTGTGCAGTGGGCTCGCTCGTGGTCCTCAACCTCATCGGCTGGGGCTTCTTCTCGATGCGCCTCCACACCTCGATTGCGGATACCGCGGCGTTTGCCTCGCCGTTCCTCGCTGGCGACATCATCAAGGTATTCATCGCGGGCACTGCGGCTGCCGCGGTGCACCGTGCGTACCCCACCCTGCTCGGATCGGTGCGATCCACGCTTGCCGAGACCGCAAGCACCACACCCGCCACCGTTCCCGCCGTTGCTGGCAGTACAAACGACGCATAGCGCCTAGCCTTAGCCCCATGATCGAGTTTAAAGAAGCGGCCGTCGTCGCACCCGAAACCGGGGTGCCGATCCTTCACCCGACCACCCTGACTCTCGACGAGCGACGCATCACCATCATTGGCGCCAATGGCTCGGGCAAGTCGACCCTGGCCAGGCTCATCAATGGCCTCGCGCTGCCCGTGTCCGGTTCGGTCCACGTGGACGGGCTCGATACGCGCAAGCACGGCGCGCTCGTGAGGCGCAAGGTCGGGTTCCTCTTCACTGACCCGTCCGCGCAGCTCATCATGCCCACCGCACTCGAGGACGTGATGCTCTCGCTCAGGCGCGTCATCCGCTCCAAGAACGAGAGAGTCAAGGCGGCCCTCGCGGCTCTCGAGGACATCGGCCTTGGCGACAAGGGCGACGTGTCGGTCAACGCCCTTTCTGGCGGCCAGCGGCAACTGTTGGCGCTCGCAGGCGTCCTCACCGCAACGCCGCTCGTGGTGGTCGCCGATGAGCCGACCACGCTCCTGGATCTGCGCTGGAAGGCCCATGTGGGAGCCCTGCTCCACGCACTGCCGATCCAACTCATCGAGGTGACGCACGACCTTGAGTCCGCCACCAAGGCGCAGCGCACGCTCGTGATCGACGAGGGTTCGGTGGTATTCGACGGAAGTCCAGTCGATGCCGTCGCCCACTACCGCGACCTCATGTACCGCAAGGCGCCGGAGTCACGCGCGTGAGCCCAACCCTCGGATCCTTCAGGGCGGGCGCCTCTCCGCTCCATCGGCTACCCGCCTGGTCCAAGGTGCTCACGCTCTTTGTGTGGGCGATCGTCTCGATGATCATCACTGACCCCGTGACCGCATTAGGCCTATGTGCCGCGGCGCTGTTGCTCTTGGTGAGCATTCTGCCGTCCCCCAAGCCGACGCTCAAGGGCCTCGTCTTCATTCTCTTTGTGGCGGCCATGACGGCCTCCTACCAGGTATATCGCGGTTATGTGGCAGCAGGGATCGACATTGCGGCGGACCTCGTAGGACTCTTCGCTCTTTCCCTTGCCGTCACGGGCTCGACGTCGATGAGCGAGATGCTCGACTTCGCCACGCGCGCGGCGCGCCCGTTCCGGCGCATCCTCCCCCCCACCGTTCCAGGCCTCATGTTCGCGATCATGCTCCGCACCATTCCAGAGATCTCGAACATCATGCGCGAATCGCGTGATGCGGCGAAGGCGCGAGGAATCCGACGGTCCCCCAGTGCGTTCATGATCCCCACTGCCACACGGACCGTTGGCTTCGCGCTCGACCTGGGCGCGGCGCTCCACGCCCGCGGCATCGGCGACGAGGCACTCACCGACCCTCCCGACTCCCGACGTGTGCGCCTCACGGCCCCCGCAGGTACCAACTAAGTTGAGGAGCCAGGAGGCGCCATGAGTTTCAACGAGGGCACGAGGCTCGACCCCAATCGTGTGCAGCGCCGAGGCGCTGGTGGTGCGAAGGGCGGCATGGCAGTCGGCGGCGGCATAGGCGTGCTGCTCATCGGTCTCGTCCTTGCGCTCCTCACGGGCAACGTGGACTTCCTGACAAGCGGGCTCGACTCGACGATTCAGGGCGGTGGTGCGGCCGCGGTCGAGGACGACACCGCCCAGCAGGACTTCAACGAACGGTGTAGGACCGGCGCCTCCGCCAACCAGTACGCCGATTGTCGTGTACTCGCCACGATCGAGTCGCTCGACGCCTATTGGATCGACGCCCTTCCCGCAGCGGGATTCCGGCACGTGCTGCCAGGCGTCAAGGTCTTCGATCAGGCGACGTCATCCGCATGCGGCACCGCGACCTCGGCCACGGGCCCGTTCTATTGCCCGCCCGACGAGACGCTCTACGTGGACACCACGTTCTTCGATTCGCTCACACAGTTCGGGTACGAGAATGGCAACCTTGCCGAGGCCTATGTGGTGGCCCACGAGTACGGCCACCACATCGAAAACGAACTGGGGATCTTCGACATCGCCGACCGCTCGGGCTCGGGCGCGGATTCAGATTCCGTGAAGGTCGAGCTCATGGCGGACTGCCTCGCTGGTGTGTGGGTGGGCCATGCGGCCACCACCCCCGATCCCGACACGGGCCTGCCCTTTCTCAATCCCGTCACCCAGGACCAGCTCGACAACGCACTCGCCGCCGCCGCCTCCGTAGGAGACGACAGGATTCAGGAAGCCATCCAGGGCGAGGCAGACCCCCACACATTCACGCACGGGACGTCAGAGGAGCGCACACAGGCGTTCGTGGCCGGGTACAGCAACGGCACCGTGGCGTCATGCGACGCGTTCGGGGTGTTGGGCCGCTAAGCCTGTGCAATGCCTGATTCGTCGAGCATCGCGAGCAGAGTGGTGCTGGTGCGCCAGTTGCGCACCGTCATCTTTTTGTAGAGCGGGCTTCTCATGACGGTGGAGAGTTTGCTCTTGGTGCGCTCGGCGGACAGGCGCCTGAAGTAGACGGCGTATGGCCCCGCCCAGGCCGAATCGACACCCTCGCGGATGCCGAAGGCTGGCAAGGCCTGCTCGCCGGTGACTCCTGGCATCAGGAACGCGACGTCGTAGTGAAACGCCTCCGGCTGGGAGCCAAAGCTGGCGGGGGCATCCGACACCGCCGATCGCAAGCTCGCCGCAGAGAGCGTGAGCACCACCGTCGACACGCCAAACTCCTCGGCAAGGACGGTCTCCACGGCCCGCGACACGGTCTCCGTATCCTCGCCGGGCGCGGTCAGAACCACGTTGCCCGACTGGATATAGGTGCGGACAGCGTGGTAGCCCCGCTCCTCGAGTGCGGCACGCAGTCGCGCCATGGGTACCGGGTTCTTGCCGCCCACGTTGATTCCGCGAATGAGGACCACGTGTGTAGGCGCGGTCGCGCGCGTCGAGATCATGATGCGACGCTACCGGCAGGCAGTGACAGCGGTGGGCTCAGACGTTGAAGCGCTCAGACGTTGAAGCCGAGCGCCCGCAACTGCTCGCGGCCATCATCGGTGATCTTGTCTGGACCCCACGGCGGCATCCACACCCAGTTGATCCTGAAGCCGTCCACGAGGCCCTCGAGGCATTCGCGCGTCTGGTCCTCAAGAACGTCAGTCAGCGGGCAGGCCGCCGACGTCAGGGTCATGTCGATCACGGCATGCTGGTTTTCATCCAGATGCACGCCGTACACGAGCCCAAGGTCCACCACGTTGATTCCCAGCTCGGGGTCGATGACATCGCGGAGAGCCTCCTCGATGTCCGCCACATTCGCGGGGGTGGTCGTTTCTGCCATAGTCACGATCCTTCCGTGCCGACGGTGGCGCGCGCGATCGCGTCGCGCAATGCCACCCAACTGAGAAGCGCGCACTTGACGCGCGCCGGGTACTTTCCCACGCCGGTGAAGGCCGTGGCATCGTCAAGAAGGTCGTCACGCTCGTCGCCGAGCGGCTCTCCCCTGTGGTGCATGAGGGCGATGAACGCCTCCATAGTCTCATCTGCCTGGCGCAGGTCTACGCCGTCCATCAACTCGGTGAGGATCGAGGCAGACGCCTGAGAGATCGAACAGCCCTGGCCCTCCCATGAGACCGACGCGACCTTGTCGCCGTCGAGGCCGACCCGCACGGTGATCTCGTCGCCACACGTGGGGTTGACCTGGTGAGACTCCCCCATGGACGGCATGTCGAGGGTCACCAGGCCGCTGCCGTGGCGCGCCTTAGCGTGGTCAAGGATGACCTGCTGGTACATCTGTTCGAGGTCGCTCATCAGCTCATTCCAAAGAAGGGTCGCACCGTCGCGAGGATCTCAACAAAGAGCCTAGCCTCGTCCTCGGTGGTGTACACATGGGCGCTCGCGCGCGTCGAACTTTGTGCGCCGAGCCGCCGGTGAAGGGGTTGGTTGCAGTGGTGGCCGACGCGCACGGCAAGGCCCGCGTCATCGAGCACCTGGCCTACGTCGTGAGGGTGGACGCCATCGACAACGACGGCCGCGAGGCCGAGCACATCGAGCACATCTGGGTCGCCTACCGGACCGAGGAGTCGCACGCCCGGAAGGTTGCTGACACCCTCGCGCAGGATGTGGCCAATTCGGCGCTCGTGCTCCGCGACCTTGTCCATGCCGATCGCCATCAGGTATTCCGCGGCCTCGCCCATGCCAACTGCCTGCGCGACCGGCTGCGAGCCTGCCTCGAAGCGGGACGGCGCATCCATCCAAGTGGTCTCCTCAAGCGTGACAACCTTGACGGCGCCTCCGCCAAAGATCGACGGCGGCAGGGCGTCGAGCAGGGCACCACGCCCCCACAGGGCGCCGATGCCGGTGGGGCCCAGCATCTTGTGGCCAGAGAACGCGGCAAAGTCGACGCCGAGTGCCTGAAAATCGACGGGCATATGAGGCACGGACTGGCATGCATCGAGGAACGTGAGCGCGCCTACCTCGCGAGCCCTCGCCACGATGGGAGCCACGTCGGTCACTAGGCCCGTGACGTTCGACGCGTGGGTAAACGCGACGATCTTGGTGGTGTCGTCGACCACTGTCGCGAGTTGCTCGAGGCGCATACGACCCAGGTCGTCGACCTCGATCCACTTGAGAGTGGCCCCCGTGCGTGCAGCCAGCTGCTGCCACGGGATGAGGTTCGCGTGATGCTCGGTCTCTGTCACCACGATCGAATCGCCAGGCCCCACGCGAAAGCGCGCGGACTCTCCGCCGCCGATTCCCGCCGAGGCGTTCGCCATGCCATTGGCCACGAGGTTGACCGCAGCGGTGGCGTTTCCTGTCCACACGATCTCGCGGGCCTCGCTCGCATTCACGAGCCTCGCGACCGATGCGCGTGCCGTCTCAAAGGCCTCGGTGGCCTCCTCGGCGAGCAGGTGCGCGCCTCGCTGCACCGCCGCGTTGTGGCGCGTCTCGAAGTCGGCGACGGCGTCCAGAACCCGCTGGGGACGCTGGGACGTCGCGGCCGAATCGAGGTACACCAGTCTCTTCCCGTTCCGCACCGTGCGGGTGAGGATCGGGAAGTCGGCCCTGAGGTCGGTGAACGTGGACATGAAGGGGGTTACGCCTCCACGAGGAAGCGGTCGTAGCCCTCTGCCTCGAGCTGGTCGGCCAGTTCGGGGCCGCCCTGCTCGGCGATGCGCCCGTTGACGAACACGTGCACGAAGTCGGGCTTGATGTAGTTCAGGATGCGCGTGTAGTGCGTGATGAGCATGACGCCAAGGCCGGTGTTCTCCTTGACGCGGTTCACGCCTTCCGAGACGATGCGCAGCGCGTCGACGTCGAGGCCGGAGTCGGTCTCGTCGAGGATCGCGATCTTGGGGCTCAGGAGCTCCATCTGGAGGATCTCGTGACGCTTCTTCTCGCCGCCAGAGAAGCCCTCATTGACGTTGCGCTCGGCGAACGTGGGGTCCATACGCAGTGCCTCCATCGAGACCTTGACGTCCTTAACCCACGTGCGCAGCTTGGGTGCCTCACCCGTGATGGCGGTCTTGGCGGTGCGCAAGAAGTTGGACACCGAAACGCCTGGCACCTCGACGGGGTACTGCATCGCGAGGAAGAGGCCGGCCCTGGCGCGCTCGTCGACAGTCATCGCGAGCACGTCGACGCCGTCAAGCGTGACCGAGCCGTCGGTGACCGTGTACTTGGGGTGTCCCGCGATCGAATACGCGAGCGTGGACTTGCCCGAGCCGTTGGGCCCCATGATCGCGTGGGTCTCGCCCGACTTGATGATCAGGTCGACGCCCTTGAGGATCTGCTTGGTGCCCTCTGGCGTGTCGACGCTTACGTGCAGGTTCTTGATCTCCAGGGTGCTCATGCGTTCTCCTTGATGCTCGAATTCAGGGTGGTGTCGACGTCTACGAGCACTCGCTCGCCATCGATACGGATGGGGTAGGCCTCGACTGCGTCGATTGCGGGAAGTTCGGTGGCCTCTCCGGTGCGGAGGTCGAAGCGCGCTCCGTGGGCCCAGCATTCGAGCTCACAGCCGATGACCTCGCCTTCGGCCAATGACACCTCACCGTGGCTGCAGACGTCGTTGATGGCGTAAAAGTCACCGTCGTCCGACCGGACAACCGCTACCTCGACCTGCTCGCCGTTTGCGTTGGTCAGGACGGACTGCATAGCCGTGCCCGGTTCGAGGTCTGCTGCGTTGCATGCGAACTGTTCGCTCACGTCACACCGCCTCCGCTGCAACCTGCGCGAGCTCGGCGTCGATCGAGGCCATGAGCCCCGTCTCAACTGACTCGACGCCAATCTCCCGAATCAGGTCCGCGAAGAAGCCACGCACCACAAGCCTGCGCGCCTGGTCCTCGCTGATGCCGCGCGAGCGCAAGTAGAACATCTGCTCGTCGTCGAAGCGACCTGTGGCGGATGCGTGACCTGCCCCCGCGATTTCGCCCGTCTCGATTTCGAGGTTGGGCACCGAGTCGGCGCGTGCGCCGTCGCTCAGCACGAGGTTGCGGTTGAGCTCGTACGTGTCGGTGCCCTCGGCCGCAGCACGAATGAGCACATCGCCGATCCACACGGTGTGGGCCTTGGCTCCCGCGAGCGCACCCTTGTAGGTCACGCGCGAGGTGCAGCGCGGCGCCACGTGGTCCACGAACAGCTGGTGTTCCTGGTGCTGACCGGAA
>Ga0209100_1000199_pt1 | contig 64993 bp, 76 predicted proteins | sample lystaG_FD_185480 | JGI IMG/M metagenome (GOLD analysis project Ga0209100, IMG submission 185480) | Glacier valley bacterial and archeal communities from Borup Fiord, Nunavut, Canada, to study Microbial Dark Matter (Phase II) -... | ecosystem: Environmental > Aquatic > Freshwater > Ice > Glacier ... | reverse complement strand
ACTCGCACGGCATCGATGCCTCGCAGGGTTCGGCGTGCACGGCGGGGGTGGTGCAGGCGAGCCACGTGCTGCTCGCAATGGGCCGGTCCGAGGCCGATGCCACCTCGACAGTGCGGTTCTCGCTTGGCTGGAGTTCCACCGACGCGGACGTCGACGCCGTGCTTGCGGCGCTGCCGGATGCGGTCGAGCGCGCTCGGCGCGCCTAGAGCCGTCGAGCGGGAGCGCGAGTTGCTAGACCTCGCGGCGGCCCGACCATGCGAACGCGGCCCACGCCAGTGCGACCGTAGCCACCAAGGTGACGCCCAAGGCGGGCCAGTAGTCGTGCATCGTCCCGCCAGCGGGGAGGTCGGCGAGCGCGTTCGCGAGTGACGTCGGCAACCACCTGCTGATCGCGGGGGCCAGCCCTAGAAGTGGCATCGCGATGAGCAGCACGAGCGACGTCATGACGGTGCCAAGTACTGAGCGCATTCGTTGCGCGACGGCGCCGGTGAGCGCCACGACGAACGCCAAGAACACGACGCCCAGCCCCGCGCCGGCGAGTACGGGGACGGTGTGAGGTGCACCCAGCAAGGCCCACGTCTCGTACCACGCGACGCCCGTCCCGATCAGGAAGGCGCCTGCGGCCGCCCCGAATGACACGACGAGCCGCGGCGCCAGAATCTTCCATGTGGGGCTGACCCTGGTGCGCAGGAACACTCCCATCTCGGGGATTGCGTCGAACGCCAAAGCCCCCGCCGCGACGATCACGACAACGAGCGTGCCAATCTGGGATGCGTTGGACACGTACTGGATCATGCCGTCCGCCGGGGTGGGAGGCGGGACCGTGATGGTGGTGCCGTCCGAGGCGCCCACGCGAGACAGGATCTGCTCGATGTACCGCGCCGTGAGCGGGCCGATCAGCCCGAACGCCACGTAGACGCCCATGAGGGCCACCCACTTCTTGGTACGAGTCAGTCGCAAGACTTCTAGTCGCCAGAGGCTCATGAGGTCAGCTCCAAGAATGCGCGTTCGAGCGAGACCTCTTCAGGTCCCAGGGACACCACGGCTGCGCCCGCTGCGGCGAGCGCGCTCGGCAGTAGCCGTTCCGCCTCATCAAGTGAGGTGACCTCAAGATGGATGACCCCACCGTCGGTCGAGGTGGCGGAACGCACCCAGTCGGAGCGCTCCAGCGCCGCAGCAATCGGAGCGGCGTTCGATCTCACCTTCACGACGTATCGGGGCACCGCGCGCCCCACGAGTAAATCCGAGAGCGGGCCCTGGAACAGCAAGCGCCCGTGATGCAGGACGCCGACCGTGTCGCATACTTCCTGGACGTCGCCGAGGATGTGGCTCGAGAACAGCACGGTGGCCTGACCGCGCAATGTGGAGATGAGGTCAAGCACCTCACGCCTGCCCTGTGGGTCGAGGGCCGAGGCCGGTTCGTCAAGCAGGATCAGGGTGGGTCGCGCCACGAGAGTGCACGCGATCCCGAGCCGTTGCAGCATGCCGCGCGAGTAGCCGCCGCAACGCCGGTCCGAAGCTTCGGAAAGCCCCGTCTGGGAGAGCACCTCCTCTACGCGGTCGGCGTCGTCGCCCGCCGTTGACGAGTGGTCTCTCGAGCCGAGGGTGAGCGCGAGGGCGACCGCCTCGCGGCCCGTGAGCCACGGGTCGAACCGAGGCGTGTCAGGGAGCACCGCGATTTCGCCTGGCGCCGCCTCGACCGTCACCTCGCCCTGCGTCGCTACCTTGAGGCTTGCCAGGATTCCCAGCAGCGTGGTCTTGCCCGCGCCGTTGGGTCCGGCAAGCCCGTACACGGATCCGGCGGGAACGCTCAGGTCCACGCCGTCGAGCGCGGCGTGGGTTCCGTAGCGCTTGACGAGTCCGCGGGTGCGAATCATCAGCGGTTCGCGTCTCGACCGACGAGCAGGTAGACGATGCCTCCGAGCGGAATCTGCACACACGAGATTACGATCCACGCCCACTTGGGGAGGTGCTTGACGTCATGGCGCACGATGTCGACGATGCAATAGACGGCGAAGCCCACGAAGAGGATCGCGACGGGGATGAGCCCCGCCCAGGGGATGTTGTCCGACATGGTGTTCCTTTGCTCTCTGAGAACTCTCGTCGTGCGTGCTCCGACGATGATTGCAACTGTTCTATTAGTAATAGCACAGTTGGGATGGCGCCGCCAGGTGGGCTACTGCAGACACCCCGTACCATGGTCAGGTCCCCTCGTGTTTCCCAGGAGTTCCCCATGCGTGTGCTTGCTGCCCTTTCCGGCGGAGTCGACTCCGCCGTCGCTGCGGCGCGCGTGGTCGACGACGGTCACGAGGTCGTGGGCGTGCACATGGCGCTCAGCCGCAATCGCGACGAGTACCGCACCGGCTCGCGCGGCTGTTGCTCGGTTGAGGACAGCAACGACGCGCGACGCGCGGCCGACAAGCTGGGCATCCCCTATTACGTATGGGACCTGAGCGACGAGTTCCACGACCTGGTAGTCACCGACTTCCTGAGCGAATACTCCAAGGGTCGCACCCCCAATCCATGCGTGCGCTGCAATGAGCACATCAAGTTCGACACCCTGCTCGAGCGCGCGGCTTCTCTTGGTTTCGACGCCGTCGCCACGGGGCACTATGCGCGGGTGGTCATGCGCGACGACGGAGTGCGCGAGCTCCACCGTGCGGCCGACGCCGCCAAGGACCAGTCGTATGTGCTTGCGGTCATGGGCCCCGACAAGTTGGCGCGCGCGATGTTCCCGCTCGGCGAGATCGCGTCCAAGGCCGAAGTGAGGGCCGAGGCTGCGGTGCGCGGCCTTGGGGTGAGCAATAAGCCCGACTCGTACGACATCTGCTTTGTCGCCGACGGCGACACCAAGGGATTTCTCGAGCGTGCTCTGGGGGAGAACCCAGGCGACATCGTCGACGAGGCGGGCGAGGTCGTCGGCGCCCACAACGGTGCGTATGCGTACACGGTGGGCCAGCGCAAGGGGCTGCGGCTCCCGCGCCCCGCCGCCGACGGCGCGCCGCGCTACGTCACAAGCGTCGACACGACGCGCAACCTCGTGCTGGTGGGGCCAGAGACTCTGTTGTCTGTCCGGACGCTTGTGGGAGAGGACGTCGTGTGGCTTGCGCCCGACGTTCCTGCCACAGAGCCGACGCGGTGCCTCGCGCAGGTGAGGGCGCACGGCGAGCCCGTGCCTGGAAGCGTCGTGCGCGAAGCCGATCGTGTGACGGTCGAACTCGATGATTCGATGCGCGGGGTCGCGGCCGGACAGTCGCTCGTGATTTACGACGGCACCAGGGTGCTCGGCCAGGCGACGATCGCGAAGCGCGCGGTGGGGCAGGGGCCCCAGCGGACCTAGTAGCCGCGCTCGCGCATCGGGGCTAGCGAGGTGTCCTGCACGCGCATCACGTCACCGTAGGCGTCCGGTTCGCACGTCGAAGGGATCTCGGTATCGCTGGTCGGCGGTCCCCAGCCGCCGCCCGCGGCAATGGCGTCCCCCATCTCGTAATCCACACCGCCAAAGGTCAGCACCTTCCGACTCGCATCCCATGACGTGTACTTGCGAGGAAGGACGGGAACCACGAAAGTGTCGGGTGGCGTGTTGTCCCACGATGGATTCACCACCAGGCATCCGTCGCGCAACTCGAGTGTGCCCTCCAGCAGCGCCTGCATCCCTACATCGCTCGACGACCAGTCGTAGCGGGCGACCGGGCTTTCGGCCGCATCGAGGCCCCCAGGCTCACCATCGACCGTGTCGTTGCCGCAGCCGGTGATCAGCACAGCGAACGCGCCGGCCGCGAGGAGTCGCTTCATGTCCACAGTGTGCGCGGTCAGTTCAGTGAGGACAAGAATTCGTCGAGAGCGTTATGGCTGATGCGGAAGCCCTCAGCCATGGCGCCGTCGGTGACGACGTGATCCCGCATTCCCGCAGAAGGCAGCGTGTACGTCACCGTCACCATCGTCTGTCCGTCGACCTGTTCGAACGCGGTCTCGATGAGCGGCGAAGGCAGGTCGGGTCCCCAATCCTCGCGATGAACAAAACGGTGCGGTGCGTCGATCTCGACAAAGGTGCCGCGCATCGTGATCTCGGTACTGTCTGGGCCCCGGTAGCGCCACTCGATAGAGCCCTCGGGGCGCATGTCCATGGTCGCCTCGACCAGCTTCATGTCGCCGGGGCCAGTGAGCCACCGAGTGAGATGTGCCGGCTCGGTGTGCGCGGCGTACGTCAGGGCGAGGGGGGCCTCGAAGACGCGCGCAATGCGGATTTGGGAATCGCTGATGCTTTCAACTTCTGTGGTGGCCATGGGGTGTCCGTCTCTTGGGGCTCGGTCAGTTGGGGACGACGCGGTCCAGTGCGCGACGGTGTCGAGCGCCGCCGGGGATCGGGCTGAGTTGATGGATGGTGACGATTATTCATCTATGGGCGCGCACCGGGGCATGCAACCGATTGCATTCCGGGGGGTCCCAGGACGAATGGTTCACCAACCGGGTTTGCGCGAGAAATCCGCATCCGAGCATGCGAACCGGGTCAATTCGTTCCGGGCTATTCGCAAACGCCATTCTTGGTAACGATTCGATGACGAAACGGCTTCGAAGCGCCCGGTCGATTGACGTGGCTGGCAGTACCGACCTACCGTGGTGGCGATTCGAAAGAGCGCTCTCACACGGGAGTAGAGCGCTCTCACTGAGTCTGAATCATCCCTACATCACAAAGGAGTGAACGTGAGCTTTTCACGCAGCCGTAAGGCCCTCGGCTTCGCCGCAGGTGCCACGGCATTCGCCCTTCTCGTTGCTGGTTGCAGCAACTCGGAGGCGACGCCCACCAGTTCCGCGACTGACGCTAAGACGCCAGATGCAGAACCCGTATCGCTGACCGTCGCTACGTTCAACAACTTCGGATACACCGACGCTCTTCTGCAGGAGTACATGGACCTGTACCCGAACGTCACCGTGGTCCAGAACGTGGCAGCGACGTCGAACGACGCCCGCACCAACTACTTCGCAAAGCTTGGCGCCGGCGGTCTGTCCGACGTCGAGGCCATCGAAGTTGACTGGCTGCCCGAGGTCATGCAGTACTCCGACCTTCTCGCAGACCTGACCAGCGCCGACGTTGAGGGCCGCTGGCTTGACTGGAAGACTGCTGCGGCAACCGACGCTGACGGCCGTCTGATCGGCTACGGCACCGACATCGGCCCCGAGGCCGTCTGCTACGACTCCGCACTGTTGGGCGCTGCCGGTCTTCCGACCGAGCCTGCCGACGTCGCGACCTACCTTGAGGGCGGCTGGGACCGTTACTTCGAGGTTGGCCAGGAGTACACCGCAGCAACCGGTGGCAAGGCCTGGTTCGACGGTGCCGGCGGCACCTACCAGGGCATGGTCAACCAGATTGCCGCAGCTTACGAGGACCCGTCCACCGGTGAAATCACCGCGACGACGAACCCCGAAGTCAAGGCAGCCTTCGACCAGCTGACCGCTGTGACGCCGACCATCTCGGCACACCTCAGCCAGTGGTCTGACGACTGGTTCGCTGGTATGGCAAACGGCACCTACGCCACGATGCTGTGCCCAGGCTGGATGCTTGGTGTTATCAAGGGAAGTGCTGCGGACACCACCACGTGGAACGTCGCAGACGTCTTCCCCGGTGGCGGCGGTAACTGGGGCGGTTCGTACCTGACCGTTCCCGCCGATGGCGCCAACGTTGAAGCCGCAACGGCACTTGCCGACTGGCTGACCGCTCCTGAGCAGCAGCTCAAGGCGCTGGCAGCTGCCGGTACGTTCCCGAGCCAGATGGTTGCTCTTGACGACGAGGCTGCACTGAACACCGCAATGGCCGCGGGCGATGCCCCGACCAATGCGTCGTTCTTCAACTCCGACACGCTCGGCACGATCTTCAAGAACCGTGCCAACGCCGTCACCGTTTCGCCTTTCAAGGGCGCGAACTACTTCAAGGTCAACGACGAAATCCAGAATGCGCTGACGCGTGTCGAGGACGGCTCGCAGGACCCCACCACCTCATGGAACCAGGCAATGTCGGCGATCGACGCGCTCGGTTAATCCGCTCCGGTCCGGGCCACGCCTTTACGGGTGGCCCGGATCGTTGTGCCCTCATCTTCTTCTTTCTCACGAAGGACCTCCATGTCAAGCATCACCACCGAGCCTGACGGCGTGAAGACCCCAGGGGACCGGTCGCGCACACAACTGCCGCTCACGTGGCGGCAGCGTCGCGGGCGTTGGGACGTCAAGTATTCGCCGTACCTGTACATCGCCCCCTTCTTCCTCGTCTTCGCCATTACGGGACTCTTTCCGATCCTGTACACGGCCTTCATTTCGATGCAGGACTGGGACCACATCCGTGGATCCGGAACCTTCGTGGGGTTCGACCAGTTTGCCTGGGTCCTTCAGGACCCGAACTTCTGGAAGGCACTGCGCAACACCTTCTCCATCTTCTTGTTCTCGTCTGTGCCTCAGATCATTGCCGCGACGCTGATCGCCGCGATGTTGGACACGAACTTGCGCGGCAAGACCTTCTGGAGAATGGGCGTTCTGCTGCCTTACGTGGTGGCTCCTATCGCGGTCGCTCTGATCTTCTCCAACATGTTTGGAGACCAGTTCGGTCTCATCAACAGTCTGCTCGGTCGCGTGGGCATCGACCCGATCCTGTGGCACACGGACGTGATTCCGAGCCATATGGCGATCGCGTCGATGGTCAACTTCAGATGGACGGGCTACAACACCCTCATCTTGCTCGCGGCCATGCAGGCCGTCCCTCGAGACCTCTACGAGGCCGCCGAGGTCGATGGAGCCGGAATGAAGCGACGGTTCATCTCGCTCACCATTCCGCAGATTCGCCCCACCCTGGTCTTCGTGATCATCATGTCGACAATCGGTGGACTTCAGATCTTCGAAGAGCCGTTGATCTATGACCGCTTCGGTCGAGGCGGCGCGGATAAGCAGTGGCTGACCATCACGCTCTACATGTACAACATGGGTTGGCTCGACTTTAACTTCGGGCGCGCGGCCGCGGTCGCTTGGCTCCTGTTCCTTCTCATCATGGTCATCACTCTGATCAATACCTGGGTGACTCGAAGATTTGTCTCGGGTGAGGACGCCGTGAAGAAGTCCAAAAAGGTTTCGCAGAAGATCGCTCAAGTAGGAGGAAACTGATGGCGGCCAGGAACAAGCGGCACGGGGGCACTGGGCGGCCGTCTGGGTTCGTCTATGGCGTGCTCGCAGTGGTGCTTCTCGGGTCGATCTTCCCGTTCTACTGGTCGTTCCTGATCGGTTCAGGCAACGCCTTCACGATCAACGACCCGAACATGTCGTGGTGGCCGGGAGGCAACTTCCTGCACAACGCGTCCGAGGTTCTCAATGACCCCGCTGTGCACTTCTGGAAGGCGCTCGGTAACTCTGTCATCGTGTCGCTGACAGTGGCGGCATCGACCGTGGTGCTCTCGACGTTGGCTGGCTTCGCCTTCGCAAAGTTGCGATTCAAGGGTTCCGGACCGCTGCTCGTCGGCGTCATTGCGACAATGGCGGTTCCGGTTCAGCTTGGCGTAGTTCCGCTCTACATCCTGATGCAGGAGTATGGCTGGACCGGGCACTTGGGTGCCGTCATCGTCCCCGCTTTGGTGACGGCGTTCGGCGTGTTCTGGATGACCCAGTACCTCACGCAATCGCTGCCGACCGAGTTGATCGAGGCGGCGCGTGTAGATGGCTGTTCCATGATTCGCACCTTCTGGCACGTGGCGCTTCCCGCCGCGCGTCCTGCGGCAGCGATGCTTGGACTGTTCACCTTCGTGGCGACCTGGAACAACTTCTTCTGGCCGTTCATCGTGTTGAACAACCAGAACCCGACGTTGCCGATGGCGCTGCGTTTGCTCCAGTCAGCTAAGTTTGTTGACTACTCAATCGTCCTGAATGGCGCCCTACTTGCCACGATTCCGCTGCTCATCCTCTTCCTGTTTGCGGGAAAGCAGCTCATTGCTGGCATTATGCAGGGTGCAGTGAAGGGTTAATTACCAGCGGATCCCTGGTGGTGGGGCCTGTGTCGCGAGTGTGCGACCGGCCCCACCCCGGGGTCTCCCAATTCAGGAGACCGACGTATCATGCGAAAGCCAAAGGCGCCGACCGCTCCCACGCTAGAAATGGTGGGAGCTCACGCAGGAGTGTCGCGCGCCACGGTGTCACGCGTCGTCAATGGCTCCCCGAAGGTCTCCGAGGAGATCGCCAGGTCTGTTCGAGCTTCGATCACCGAACTGGGTTACGTCCCCAACCGGGCGGCGCGATCACTCGCGAGCAAACAAGCGCACGCGATCGCTCTGGTCGTGCCCGAAGACATGACCCGGTTGTTCGGAGATCTCTATCTTGCGACGATCATCGTGGGCATCAATGATCGCCTTCAAGAGTCCGACTACGTCCTCAACCTCATGGTCGCCTCGACCGATCCTCAAGGCAAGACCATGAGATACCTCCAGGGCGGGAACGTCGACGGCGCGCTCGTCGTCTCGCACCACACCGCAGACACGTTCTTGTCTGTGCTTACGAAGACCATCCCGGTGGTGTTTGGCGGGCGCCCCGCAGCGGGCATCGAGGGCGGCTACGTCGTGGACGTCGACAACGTCGCGGGTGCACGCACCGCTACCGAGAGATTGATTTCGACGGGTCGTAAGAATATTGCGACGATCACCGGCCCCAAGGACATGAGGGTGGGATCCGAGCGCGAGGCAGGGTTCCTGTTGGCGCTCGCGGATGCGGGGCTCGCACCTGGGCCCATCGTCGAGGGCGACTTCACTTTGCGTGGTGGGGCAGCAGCCGTGCGCACCCTGTTGGAGAGGGACCCGACTGTCGACGGCATCTTTGTGGCTTCGGACTCCATGGCGGCGGGCGCGATACCGGTGCTCAGGTCGATGGGCATCAGGGTTCCGGAGGACATCGCGCTGGTGGGCTACGACGACTCGGACGCGGCCACGTCGACGGATGTGCCCCTCACGACCGTGCGTCAGCCCTCGGAGCAGATGGGGGCCGCTATGGCCGATATCCTGATCAACGTCCTGAACGGTCGCGAAGACCTGCCGCGCACGACAATCCTTCCGACCGAATTGATCGTCCGCTCGTCCGGCTGACCTGTGTGGCACTGCCACATGGCACCCCGTGCCGATAGAGTGACGCACATCCCCACGCGAAAAAGTGAGTTCAGCATGACACCTCAGCAAAACGACGCGCCCGAGCGCCTCGGCCGTCTTGTGGTGCTCTGGCGCAGGTTCGGCCCTCTTGCGACCGAATTGGCACTCGTCGTGGCCCTTTACTCGCTGTACTCGATCATGAGGTCGGCCTCGCCGGATCGCAGGTCGCTCGCGATGGGACACGCAGACTCGATCGAACGCGCCGAGCGTGCCCTGGGAATCAACATCGAGTCCGGGCTCAACGCCCTGTTTGTGCGACACCAATGGTTGGCCGATGCCGGCAGTTATTGGTACCAAACCCTGCACATGCTTGCCGTGGTTGTCCTCCTGGTGTGGATGTGGCGGCGCCGCGCGTATGCCTATAAGACCATGCGTACCGCTTTGGCCCTGGTCATGCTCGGTGGCCTCACGACGTATTGGCTCTACCCGCTCGCACCGCCGCGCTTCGCACTCACGGGCGCCGTCGACACGATGACCGCTCATCCCGTGCTTTTTTGGGGCGACAACGTGACGGGTCTCGCGAATCTCTATGCCGCCATGCCCAGCCTTCACGTGGCGTGGGCGGTGTGGTGTGCCATCACGGTGGTGTTGCTCAATCGATCGGCGTGGCGTCACCTCGCGTGGCTCTATCCGCTCACCACCACGTTCGTGGTGCTGGGAACCGCAAATCACTATCTCCTGGATGCGGTCGCAGGCACGGTCTATGCAGCGGCCGCCGTCGCGTTCGCTCTTAGGTGGTACGCCAGGCCGAGCGCCAGCGAAGAGCGAGTGCCCGTACGCGCCTGACCAGTGCGTGGTGAAGTCATGCCGAATTGCCGTCGGCAGTCACGCAAGGATGCTCGTGCGCGGCCGTAGGCTGTGCGCATGACGACGTCACCTCTGGTGATCTCGCGCGCGCGGCTATGGGGAGCCGACTCGACGCAGAACACCACTTCCCTCGTAGACCTGAGCATTGACGACGGCAAGGTCGTCGCCATCGCTCCTTCGGGTTGCCTGCCAAGCGACTTGCGAAGGCCCGAGGAGGTCATCGACCTCGACGGGCGCTGGCTGATGCCGGGGCTCGTCGACAAGCATGTGCACTTCACGCTGTGGTCGCAGCACCGCAATCGAGTCAATGTCGCTGGCCTGGGGTCGGCGGCAGCGGTCGTTGAAGCCGTGAGACTCGCACTGGTCGACCTCAAGAACTCGCACAGGGGCGCCTCGGTTCCCCTCGTGGCCATGGGGTATCAGGACGCACTGTGGCCGGACGCGCCCACTGCCGAGGCCCTCGATTGGGCGGCCGCACGGGTAGGCCAGCTTCACCGGCCGATTGTGCTCATCAGCCACGACCTTCATTCGGTATGGATCAGCACGGCGGCCGCGACTCGCTATGGCACCAGGGCTGGACTCCTGCGTGAGGGTGAGGCGTTCGACCTCGAGATCGCGCTCAAGGCCGAAGAGGCTACCGACACGCGCGCCGGCGAGGCTCTCGTGACGCACGCAGCCGCCGAGGCCTCGGCGAGGGGCGTCACCGGAATCATGGATCTCGAGATGGCCGATAACCCGACGGTGTGGGCGAGCCGTGTTCGTGCGGGTTTGCGCTCGCTGAGGGTTGAGGCAGGCGTGTACCCCCAACACCTCGACGAGGTGCTCGCGCGCGGAGAACGCACCGGCAAGCGGCTCCCCGGCACCGAGGGACTCGTCTCTGTGGGCCCGCTCAAGGTGTTCGCGGATGGTGCGCTCAACACGCGCACCGCATGGTGTTTCGAGGAGTATCCGCACACTCGCAGCTTTGGGTATTCAGCCCAGGCGCGCGGCGATCTCCAGAAGATCCTCGCCGATGCGAGGGACGTCGGGTTTGAAGTGGCGTTGCACGCGATCGGAGACAGGGCAGTCGCAAGCGCCCTCGATGCCTTTGAGCACACGGGTGCGAAGGGTTCGATCGAACATGCCCAGCTGATTCGCACTGAGGATATTCCGCGCTTCGCAGCGTTAGGCATTGCGGCAGGGATCCACCCCGAGCATGCGCTTGACGACAGGGAAGTGAGCGACGCACTGTGGGTGGGCCGCACGGATAGGGCCTTCCCCTATCGGGCGTTGGCCGACGCAGGGGCTCCGTTGCGCCTAGGTTCCGATGCGCCGGTGGCGCCGCTTGACCCTTGGTTTGGCATCTCGGCGGCCGTGCACCGTACGCGTGATGCGCAACCGGCGTGGGAGCCCAACAACGCGCTGACGATTGATCAGGCGCTCCGGGGGAGCTGGGCAGTCCCTTCGGTAAGTGTGGGCATGCTCGCAGACCTCGTGGCAGTGGATGCCGACCCTGCAGCGTTGACCGCGGCCGACCTACGTGCGATGCCAGTGGCGCTCACCGTCACCGCAGGGCACGTGACGCACCGAGCCATATGACGATCGCAGCCTCCGGCTAGCTCCGGCAGCCTCCCGTGTCCGGAATAGTCCGGAAACGACGACGAGGACTGGGACGAACCCAGTCCTCGTGTCATCCGGTGCTCCGAGGGGGGGATGGGGCGCCGGACAAAACACCCATCGGCCAATCGTCGGCTGCGTGCAGTCATTTTCAAAAACTCTTGGTCAGCAGACGTGCCGCGTGCGTCGGGGCGCTTGCCCGTGGTCCGCTTGACGCGTCAGACTGTCAAAGCACTCCGGTGCTCCCTGCGAGAGGCGGTGCTTCGTGATTGAGCCTGTGACCGGGCACGAGAGCCCGCGCGGCGAGCCCCTCGATGCACGGGTGTGGAGGGTCTCGGGTGCGCCGCTCGTGCGGGGCCGCGCCACGGGCCCGCTGACTGGCCGCAACGTCGCAGTCAAGGACCTCTTCGCGATCGCCGGACAGGCGGTGGGTGTGGGGTCGCGGGCGTATCTCGCGGAGGCGCGAATCGAAAGCGAGACCGCGCCCGCAGTGCGGGTGCTGCTCGAGGCGGGGGCGGACGTGGTGGGCATCGCGCAGACGGACCAGTTCGCGTATTCGATCGCTGGCGTCAACCCCGACTACGGCACGCCACCCAATCCGGCCGCGCCTGGCGCGATACCAGGAGGTTCGTCGAGCGGGCCGGCCGTCGCAGTGGCGCTGGGCCAGGCCGATATCGGCATCGGCAGCGATACCGCAGGCTCGGTGCGTGTTCCGGCCTCCTATCAGGGTCTATGGGGACTGAGGACGACGCACGGTGCGGTATCGCTCCAGGGTGTGGTGCCGCTCGCCCCGCGCTACGACACGGTGGGGTGGCTTACGAGGGACGGCTTTACTCTCTTGGCGACGGCGAGCGCGTCACTTGAGGGGTGTATCGAGACGTCGACGAGCGGACGCGTGGTGGTGTGCCCCGAGGTGTTCGCGGCGGCGGTGCCCGCTGCGAGTGGTGCGGTGATGGCCGTGGTCGAGGCCCTGGAGGCATGTGGCGTGATCGCGGATGCGGCTCATGTTTCCCTGCCGCCGACCCGCGCGATGTTTGAGGCCTTCCGGGTCACGCAGTCGGCCGAGGCGTGGCGTCACCATGGGGAATGGGTCGACGCCCACCCCGGCGCCCTCGCCGCCGATATCGCGGAGCGCTTCGCGTGGGCGGGTTCCGTCACTCCTGAGCAGGAGAAGGTGGGCTTGGAGCAGGTTTTGCGGCTCGCCGACGCAATCGACGCCGCGCTCGCTGACGACGTGCTGGTACTGCCTGCCGCGGCATCGGCCGCCCCGAGCCTGGATGCGGCACCCAACGTCCTCAACACGCTTCGCGAGGCCACGCTCGGCATGACTGCGATCGCGGGCCTCACCGGCAGGCCCGCGCTCTCAGTGCCGCTCGCGATGACGGCCGCGGGGCCGGTAGGCGTTTGCCTCGTCGGTCCCAGGGGCTCGGACGTGGCGTTGGTCGAGCTTGCGCTCGAGTGGCACGAGGCGCTGGAGCGCCCGGCGCCCTAGTGGCTGTTCGGTCGCCTCCCGGCTCGCGCCCCACGTTGCGCTTGCTACGGTGGACACATGCCTGGACACAAGCGCCCCAATGCCGCGGAACCCACCCCCGACGTCGATGTTTCGACCGATGAGAGCATTCTCCCCGAGGACTTTGAGGACATGACCAAGGCTCAAATGGTCGAGGCGATCATCGCGGCGGGCGTGCAGGACCAAGAGTCGGGCATTGCCCTCATCGAGGCGCTGCTCGAGGCGGACCTGCAAGTCCCCATGGGCGTCGACGCCGACGGTACTCCCGCGATGGGGGCCATCATGACCGAGGTTGAGGGCGTGGTGTACGTGGCCGTCTTCACCTCGCTCGAGGCCGCCGCGCATGTGCTTGCCATGGCCCCCGAGTTCGAGACCATGACGGGCAAGCAGGTCATCGGCACCCTGAGGCCCGACATGGGCCTTGTGGTTGAGACGGGCGCGGGGAAGTTCGGCTTGATTCCGCCGATGCTCGCGTCGATTCGCGAGACGGTCCAGTCCCGCGAGGTGGCGGGTGAACTTGAGCGACTCGCCAACCGCGTGCGCACGGGGGCGGTGCATATCGACGAGCTCATCGAGGTGCTGCTCACCTCCAAGATCGTGATCCCCACTCCGGATGAGCCCAAGGGCGGTGGGGGATTCACCCCCGTCGTGGCGACGGTGGACGGCTCGCCGCGCATCGTGATCGCGGCGTCTTTCGACTCGGCGGCGCGCTCGCGCGGCGTTGCCGAATACGCGATGTCGGTCGAGGGCAAATACATCTTCTCCGTGGTCAAGGAGGGCGTGGGTATTCAGCTCCATACGGTTGCCGGAGAGGTGGACTTCCCTCCCGAGTTGTGTGCCGCGATCATCGCGAAGTATTCACTGGCAGCAAAGCCCGCGGCACTAGGCTAAGAGCGTGGTGAAACCTGATCGCGAGTCCCTGCTGACTTGCCTGCACATTGGACGCTGGGCCGACGCCCTCGCGGGCCATCCCTTTGACACGATGCTGGGGCTCGAGCGCTCCGCAGTAGCGGCCGCGACGCCGCTCACCGAGGCGGAGGTGAACGAGGCTCTCGCAGACCACCCGCGCATCGCCGACGCGCCCGCGGGTGACGACTCGGAGTTCGCGCGCCGCCTGGCCGAAGGCAGCGCCGCATATGAGCAACGCCACGGGCGAGTGTTTGTCATCCGCGCCGATGGACGCAGCACCGAAGAGATCGTGACCGAACTCGAGCGCAGGCTCGACAACGGCGCCGCGGCCGAACTCGCTGAGATCGCGAACCAACTTCGGGGGATCGCGCTGGTAAAGCTCAGGGAGCTGTACGCCGCTCAGTTCTAGCGCCCGGCCGACGGAAGGGGAGCGCCCATGGGCAAGCTCGTCTATTCGATGCTCACGTCGCTCGACGGCTCCGTGAAGGACGCCGCAGGCGGCTTCGACTGGGCGACGCCAGACGAGGAGCTTCACGGCTACATCAACGATGTCTCACGGTCCGTGAGCACCTGCCTGTTGGGGCGGCGCATGTACGAGACGATGGTGTTCTGGGAGGACCCCGAATCCGTGCGGGGCGAGCCGCCAGTGATGGCCGAATACGCCGCAATCTGGCAGGGCTACGACAAGATCGTCTACTCCACGACCCTGACAGGCGTGAGCAGCGAACGCACCCGCCTCGAGCGCGAATTTGTCCCTCAAGCCGTTCGCGCCCTCAAAGCGGCCTCCGCGCTTGACCTGACGATCGACGGGCCGACGCTCGCGGAGCACGCGCTCAGGGCGGGTCTGGTGGACGAGTTGCGCGTGTACGTGTGTCCCGTGGTCGTTGGCGGCGGCACCCGGTTCTATCCGCAGGGCATCCGACTCGATCTCGAGTTGCTCGATCAGCGGACCTTTGGCAACGGCGTGGTCGCGCTGCGCTACGCGGTGGCTTCCAGAAAATAGCGGGGGGACCAGGGAATACCGGGACTCAAGTCACGGTTGATGCGGGCAGGAGGTTCGCAATGTCCCTGGCGAACCTCCTTAACTTTTGTCCGGATGCGCTCCGGGTGGTACCGCTGGAGGTCCCCATGATTACCGTTGACGTCTGGTCCGATATTGCCTGCCCCTGGTGCTACCTGGGCAAACATCGGCTCGAGGCCGCGATTGAGGCATCGGCCGAGGACGTGAACGTGGTGTGGCACAGCTTCCAGTTGGACCCCACGATCCCGCATGGCCAGCACACGCCGCATGCCGAGGCTCTCGCCAAGAAGTTCAACACCACTCCCGAACGAGTGGGCGAGATGAACCAGAGGCTCATCGACCTAGGCGCCGCAGAGGGCCTCGAGTACCGCTTTGATCTCTACATGTCGGCGAACACGCGCGATTCCCACAGGGTGATCCACTTTGCGCAGGAGCGCGGGCTTGGCAACCAGATGAAGGACCGCCTGATGAAGGCGCAGTTCACCGAGGGCGCCATTGTCGACGACTTCGACGTGCTTGCGGGGCTCGCGGCCGACGTGGGCCTTGACGATGCCGAGGTGCGCGCGATGCTCGCGACCGACAGGTACGACGACGCGGTCCAGGCCGACATCGACGAGGCCGCCGCGCTGGGTGCCACGGGAGTGCCGTTCTTTGTCTTCGACAGGAAGTTCGCAGTCTCGGGAGCACAGCCCATTGCGACGTTTACCGAGGCGCTCAGGCGTTCGGCAGAGGCGACCGTGTCCGCCTAGGGCACCCATGGTGGCGGTGTGGTTCCGGCTGCCCCGCTCGCGGAGGTGCGCCCGGATCCCTGGCTCACCGTCCAGACGATGCGGGCAAAGAGGAGCCATGACACCGTCAGCGCTATCGCGTTGAATGGTGCCGACGCCGCCGTCTGAGTCTGCGTCACCACCCCGTCGATATCGGTGGACGTGGTGGTGAGCCCGAGCGTGAACGTGCCCAAGAGCGAGGCGGCCCACCACCACCCCAGGTGTCGAACGGGAAAGCCCTGCGTCGCGTCCTTCATGTACCGATACGGCGCCCAAAGGTTCCAGATGGGGATGATCCATCCCCACCACGCCACCCACGGTCTGTACTTCACGAAGTAGCCGTTTGCCGAGGCGGCGCGGGCGGCAGTCGCCATCCAATGCGCGACCAGTAGCCAGGCGAGCACAGGCACCAGGACGAGCCCGTTGCCGGAGTTGAATGAGATGAACGCGCCTGATTGCTGGACGTAGACGTAGGGATGGCCGGCGGCGGCCGCCACGCCACGGACGATGGCCTGCACCGTGATCAGCCCGGTCACCACCAGGATCGCGATGCCGAGCCCGCGTTGCGCGGGCACCTCTCCCACGGGTGCGGCGGGCACATAGGCCGGCGATGATGTCATTCCTGGAGCGTAGCGGTGGCGGCCCCTCACCGTCGGTCGGGAGGGTTACGAGGAGGCGAGCGCTCCCGAGAAGACCTGCCACGCGAGTAGCGTCTTGGCGACGAGGCTCAGCACGATGTAGGTGCGCTCGCCGCGCAGGTAGTTGGCCCACTTGCCCTTGGCGCGGTATTGCTTCCACTGCACCACGCCGAACGCGTTGAAGAACAGGAACAGCGAGATGATGATGCCCCACACGAACCCGGGCACCGTGTTGGTGCTCGTGTTGCCTGGCCCTGCGAGGTTGATCGCGATGATGAGCCACGGGACGATGCCCACCATGCTGCCGAAGATGAACGGCAACAGGTCGCCGTCGCCGGGGGTGGTGTAGCGCTCCTGAAGCCAGCCGAACAAGATCATGCTGGCGTTGACGGCGAAAAGTCCGGCGAGCGCGGCGAAGTTGGCCAGGCCGTTGAGCTGCAGAATCAGCACGATCATGATCGAGGACGAGAGCGAGTACTCCACCCAGCGGAACGTGTTGTGGTGCTCGCGAAGGCCGGCCGTGTACCGCGGGAAGACCTTGGGCATGATGATCAGGAAGTGGAAGAACGCGGAAATCAGCAGGAAGCCCGCCACCGCGTGCCCGATGTTGATGTTGAAGAGGGTCACCGGGTCGCCGTAGGCGTCGGAACCGGGAGGGCCGTTGAGATAGGTCGCGGTGACGGGCAGCGCGGCATCGTTCGCAAGGAAGAGGATCGCCGCGAACGACACGAGGTGCAGCAGTCCCGCCACCAGATTGAAGGGGCGGAGCTTGGCAAGTGCGGTGTCCATGAGGTCTCCAGGGCGTTCGGCGGTGAGCTTGGCTTCTGAAGGTACACAACACCCCAGGCAGCGGCGTGATTCCCGTCGCCCGGACTACGCCACCGCGTCGTACCCTAGACCGCGTCCTTGGTCGCGGCCGTCCATGGACTCACCCAGTCGGGGACGACAAGCCCCTCGGGGAACCCGCCGAGGAACTCGCCCATCTCGTCGTGCTCCACGCTGCCGCCGCTCTTCTTGAGGAACCGCGTCCGTACCATCGCGTGCGCGTACACCGTGCCCTCGCTGCGGAACACCTGACGGACGTAGAACCAGCGATCGTCCATGCCGACTAGTTGACTTTCCACCTCGAAGCGCTGGCCGAACCCTAGCGACTTGCGATAGGTGATCGTCTGCCCCGCGACGACCGGGTACCAGCCTTGCCGCCTCAACCTGTCCCACCAGCCGGACCGCATCAACAGGTCGATGCGCGCCAGGTCCATGATCGCCAAGTACTTGGAGTTGTTGACGTGGCCCAATAGGTCCAGGTCGCTGGGCGCCACGCGGAACGGCGTGATGGCCGTGTCCCACATCTCGAGGCGGCTGCGGCGGCGTGACAGGGCGCGGAAGAAGATCAGGCGGAGATACAGGTTCATCGGTGGTGGTGTGCCTCACGAACGGTGACCGGCGGCGTGTTCGCCAAGGTCGACAGGGATGCTCGACATGCTATGCCCGGGCGCGCGATCGGGGGGCGCCAAGTCTCTGAGTCGGCGCTCACGTCCACTCGCGAGGCTCTCGTGTCTCTGAGTCGGCGCTCACGCCCACTCGCGAGGCTTAGCAGTCGAGGGCCGCCAACAGCGCGCCGCGGTCGTAAGGTGTGTCGCCGTCCCGATCCGCACGGGCCTCATGCACGATCCGCCCGGGCCGATCCGAGAGCACGACGATCCGGTCGGCTAGCGTGATCGCCTCGTCGATGTCGTGGGTGACCAGCACCACCGCGGAGCCCGTGGCTGCTTCGGCCGCAGCCGCTCGGTCGGTCAGGCTCACCGACGCGAGCCACGCGTTCATGCGCCGCCTGGTGACGGGGTCGAGCCCGCCGAACGGCTCGTCGAGCAGCAGCACGGGGCGCTCCGCGAGGCACGTGCGCAGCAGCGCGAGTCGCTGCCTCATGCCCCCCGACAGTTCGTGGATCCAGGCCTGCTCGAACCCACCCAGCCCGAACTCCTCGAACAATTCCCGAGCGCGGCGGAGGGCCCTGTCGCGCGGCACTCCCGCCGCGATCGCGCCCACCATCGCGTTCGAAAGCGCCCTGCGCCAGGGGAGGAGCCCGTCGCGTTGTGGCATCCACGCAGTGGCCCTGCGACCGGCATCGTCTCGTGGCACGACGATCTCGCCTGACACCTGCGCGCGCGGGTCGAGCAGCCCTCCCAGCGCGCGCAGGAGCGTGGACTTGCCGCAGCCCGAAGGGCCCAGGATCGCGACAAACTCGCCGTCGCCCACCTCCAGACTGAGCGAGTCGAGCACCGAGACGGGTGCCCCGCCTTTGCGGAGCGGCGGGAACGTGATGGTCAGGTCGTGCACGGCGAGCACGGGCGACCCTGCACCCACGTGTGGGCTGGCCACCCGTGCAGGATCCTTGGTCGTCGTCACTGCTGCGCAGGCAGGAACTCGTTGGTCCATGCCTCGTCGACCTTGGGGTCGCCGTCGAGCATGCCTCCGTCGCTGAGCCAGGTCGAGAACCCGTCCCACGTGGCCGCGGTCTGCACGCCCCACGCGTCGGGGGAGTCCGCGTACTTGTCCGCGAGCCACTGTGCGCTCTTGTCCACCAGGTCCTTGTCGAGCTCGGGCGCCGCAGCCATCAACGCATCGGCCGCGGCCTGGGGGTCATCCATCGCGGCCTCATAGCCGCGCGCGGTGACCTCCACGAACGCGCGCACCGTGTCGGGGTTGTCCGTGATCTCGCTGCCGCTCGTGGCGAGCAGTGGCGTGTACCAGTCGGGGATGCAGTCAAACCAATCGCGGAACGCGATGGTGGACACATCCATGCCGTCGATGTCGCGCAGGCGCACGGTGTCCCAGGCGTCGAACACCCACGCGGCGTCGAACTGGTCCTGCGTGAGCCCGATGCGGAAGTCGTCGCTCACGAGCGGCACGTAGTCGACGAGCGCGGGGTCACCTCCGTCGCACTTCACGAGGCTCGAGATGATGGCCTCCTCGAGGTCGGATCCATACGAGCCGTACCGCTTGCCTTCGAGGTCGCGCGGGCGGGCGATGCGCTCGTCCGTGAGGGAAAGGAGTGACGAAGTGTTGTGCTCGATCACGGTCGCGACCGAGACCACGTCAGCTCCGGCGGCGCGGGCGGGAAGCAGGCCCTCGGCCACCGAGAAGGCGAAGTCGGCCTGGCCTGCGGCGAGCAGTTGCAGGCCCGACGTTTCGCCTGGCTCGATCACGGTGACGTCCAGCCCCGCGTCCTCGTACCAGCCGTTTGCGAGAGCCAGGTAGAGGCCCGAGTGATTGGTGTTGGGCGTCCAGTCGAGCACGACGGTGACGGGCGTGGGATCGCCAGTGCGCGGGGGCGCCGCAGAGGCGGGGTCGACGGATGGCGCACCCGCGCAGGCGGTGAGGGAAAGGGCGGTGGCCGTGGCGAGCGCGGCGAGCCTGGGGAGTGAAGCCATGAGTTTTCTCCTAGATGAGGGGTTGGTTGCGAGGTGAGGTGTGACGGGTGAGCGGGTGGACAGGGAGTGGATGGGCGGGATGCGGGCGGCTGTCACAAACGCACCGCGTGGCTCTGCCAGGGCGTCGCGACCCGGCGCAGCAGCGCAATGAGTGCGACGAGCACGGCGGACAGCAGCGCGATAAGCACGATGCCCACCAGAATTTGATCGACGGCGTATGCCTTGCGCGAGCGTTGGATGAAGACGCCGATGCCGGACTCGCCGGCAAGGTATTCGGACACCACCGCGGCGCCCACCGCGTACGTTGCCGCGATGCGCAGGCCGGCGAGCGCCCCCGGCACGGAGGCGGGCAGCCGCACGAGCCACAGTTGATGCAGTCGCCCGCCGCCCAGCCCCAAGACGGTGTCGGAGTATTCGGCGTCCACGTCCCTGATCGCGGCGCTCGCGGCCACCAGTACGGGGAAGAACACGGTCAGCGACACCAGGAACACCTTGGACGTGAGCCCAAACCCGGCCCACAGGATCATGAGCGGCGCGAGCACCACGGTGGGGATGGTCTGGCTGAGTAACACCACCGGCCGGGCGGCGTGGCCGACGGTGGGGAGGGCCGACGTCAGCACGGCGAGCAGCCAGCCGAGCGCAGTCCCGAGGGCGAGCCCGAGCACCGCCTCGGTGGCCGTGGTGGTGATGTGCTGCCCGAGCACGGGGGCCTGGTGAATTGCGGCCGCCACGACGTCGGAGGGGCTCGGCAGCACAAACTCGGGCAGGTCGCCCAGCCGCACCGCCGCCTCCCAGCCACCGAGGAGCACCGCGACCGTCGCGACGCCGATGAGCACGCCGCGTGCTCGGGTGCCGTGCGTTGACGTGGCGTGGAGGGACGTGCCGCGCATGGAAGTACCGCGCGTCATGCGCGGTGCTTGCCCACCAGGTCCTGGACGCTCGGCCCGCCGTCATCGGCGCTGCCGGAGACCTTGATGACGGACAGGCAGCCCTCGGCGCCCGCAGCGATCGTGGCCTCGTGCACCGCGCGTAGCAGTGCCCACACGGCGTCGGGCGTGCCCTCGAATGTGGTGCCCATGCCGCCCACCTCATACGACAGGCCGGACGCGGCGATGGTCGCGATCGCGGCGTCGACGTGGGCGTAGCGGTTCTCGGCGGTGCCGAGCGGGCGGGGCAGTACTTGGATCTCAGCGATCACGGATGACTCCTAGGCGTCGGACCCGGGTAGGGCGCGGCGCGGCAGCAGTCGTCGGCAACTGCGGGCATGCGCGGGGCGGGACCGAAAGGCTCCACTCTGCAGACGCCCGTGCCTAAGACACGTCCTTACGCTGGCATTACCCAGGTCAAGTTCTCGGGTCTACGGCGCATGTGGCCGTACTCTCAGCTCGGCTGTCCCGAGCTCCCCGCGTTTGCCCTTTGATCATAACCACACCTGAAGAGTGGGGTGGTGCCTGCCCGTCGAGCATCGAACGCAGGGCCGCTTCAGCGTCAAAAACCGCCTTCAGGGCGTGAGTCGCTCGCCGCAGGCGTGCCGCCTCGTTGAACAGCTCCAATAACTCTTCATCCGAAAGGCGCGACGTGTCACAGGAAACAAGGTCGTTCATGAGGGCCGCTACCCTCTCCAATTTCGCTACATCGATCGTCATGAGCTGAGTCAAACACGAGGGTCTGACACGTATCTGCTAGGGATGATGCTCTGTGGAGAGCCCGCCAGAACCCGTCTTGGGTACGACGGTGGGACGGGCGCGTCAAGGGGTGCGGCGCGGCACGAGCGCTAGGCGACGCCGCACGCCACTCAGGCCCTCCCGACGCTAAGCGTGCGGCTCCTCGCCAAACTCCGCGTCGACCACACGGTGCCACTCGTTATCGGCCAACCCGACGCGGTCCAGCAGGTCCCGCCAGTCCGTGCGGGCGTGCTCGACCGCGTCCTGGAACATCGTGTGGCTGCCGCGCGCGGCGAGCAGAATGGCCGCGTGGACGCGTTCCGGTTCCACGGGGGCCGTGATCTTGAGCTTTTCCAGCGTGCTGAACATCTGTGGCGCGCTGGCACCAAAATCGCTGGCGAGGCGTTCTGCGACGCGGGCGCTGGGGACTGTCATATCCGGAAGTCTCCCACGCCGCCGCCGCCGCCCGGTCGCGGCGTGAGGGATAGGCTCGCGAGTATGCCTACTCCACACATTTCTGCCGCCGAGGGCGACTTCGCGCCCGACATCCTGCTTCCCGGCGACCCTCGACGCGCCACCCGCATCGCCGAGACGTTCCTGGACGATGCGCGGCTGGTCACCGACGTGCGCGGCATCGTCGGCTATACGGGTACTTACCAGGGGCGACCCTTGTCCGTGATGGGAACGGGCATGGGCATGCCGTCCGCGACGATCTACGCGACCGAGTTGGTGCGGTTCTACGGCGTCAAGCGCCTGGTGCGCGTGGGCACCGCGGGTGGCATCCACCCCGACCTCGCCCTGGGTGACGTGGTCGCAGCGTCGGCCGCGCATACCGATTCGGACATGACCGCGCATCGTCTGCCCGGCGTCCACTACTCGCACGCGCCGTCGTTCGCGCTGCTGCGCGCGGCCGCCGACTATGCCGACGAGGCGGGTGTCGCCCTGCGCGTGGGCCCGGTGCTGTCGTCGGACGCGTTCTATCACCCCGACGCGACGCTCATCCCGCGGCTCGCGGCCTACGGGACGCTCGCGGTCGAGATGGAGGCGGCTGCGCTGTACGCGGTGGCCGCCGCCGAGGGCGTCGAGGCGCTCATGGTGGCCACCATCTCCGACCACGTGGTGCGCGGCGACTCGCTGCCGTCCGAGGAGCGGGAGAAGACGTTCGCCGCGATGGTGTCGGTCGCGCTGGGGGCGTTGGCTCGCTAACCCGCGCGCACCGACGCACACTGGGGGCATGCGCGTTGCGTTGCTTTACTTCGACGGCTGCCCCAGCTGGCAGGTTGCGGAGGCACGCCTGCGCGACGCGCTCATGGCCGCAGGAGTTGCCGAACTGGTCGAGTTGGTCGAGGTGACCACCCAGGAGCAGGCCGAGCAGTTGAGCTTTTGCGGCTCTCCGTCGGTGCTGGTGGATGGGCATGATCTGTTCGCTGAGCCCGATGCGGCCTTTGGGATGATGTGCAGGGTCTACTCCACGCCGGACGGCCTGCGCGGCTCGCCGACGACGGAGCAGTTGGTCGACGCGCTCGCGGACATCGGCCGACGGCTCGGCAGGGACTGATCCGGCGTCGGCAGGGTCCACGCGGTCCACGCGGTCCACGCGGCCCCACCAGTTGTCCTGAGCGTGTTTAAGGGCATCCTGAAATGGCGATGTGTTGGCTCTCGCGGCGAGCAAGATGGCTGCGATCGAGCGCTCGGCGGTGAGGCGCGACGGCTAGAACCCGCTGCAGCTTGAGTCGAGCCATCTCTTGGCGAACTCGGTGTCCCCGCCGATGATTCTTGGGGTAAGAGAGTCCCTGACTCCCTCGCCGAGTTGCGGGTTGTACGTGTGGATCACGTCGAGGTCAGGGAACTTCTCCAACTGAGCTGCCGCTGCCGACGTTCGGCTGGGGTCGTTCGCCTCGCTGGCCCACACGTACTCGGTGATCCAGTCGCACTGCCAGTCGGTCGCCGCAAGGACAAGCACATCCCCCTTGGGGAACGCGACGGGCACCTCCACGGTGTGACCGTCGATGGGATCGGGGCGGAGGAGGCCAACGACGTAATCGGTGTCGTTCTCCGAGATGTATCTGCCGCCCAGGCCTGGTGCGATGAGTTCCACGAGGTCCGGCGCGGAGAACCCTTCCGGGTAGGGCTCGCCGAACACTGACATTGCAGGCTCCCGCGTCGGCCCGACATTAGGGGGTACTTGGGCGGTGGCGCTGGGCTCAGCCGTAGGAGCGGCCGACGTGGGGGAGGGTGGTACCGCGGGGCCCGCGTCTTTGAGCGGCATGGAGATCGCGGCGAAGGCCACACCGCCGACGACGGCGAGCGCGGCAAAGGACGAGAGCACCACGCGGCCAGTGCGGTAGCGCGCGATGCGCCGCTCGACCTCGTCCAGGTCCGCGTACAGCGCGGTCGCGTTGAGGCCTCGACCGGTGACCGCCTGAAGATTCTGGAAGGCCTCCCGTGCGTCGCTCATCGTCCACTCCCTTCCGGTGTTTCAGCTGAGACTGATTTAGCTGAGACCGTCTCAACCGAAACCGTCTCCACATCGTCCAAGTCGAGTCCAGGCAGTACCGCGCGCAGCTTGTCCCTCGCGTCGGACAGGTAGCGTTTCACTGTCCCTGGCGCGAGGCCGAGCGTGTCCGCGACAGCGTCCACGGTGAGGTCGTCCATGGAGCGCAACACGATGCAGGCGCGCTCCCGCGGGGCGAGCGTCAGTAGCGCTTGCTGCAGGTCAAGGGCCGATTCGACATCGCCGGCATGGTCGGGGGAGGCGGGCAGATTCCACACCCAGTCCTGCAGGTCGCTGCCGCCTCCAGTGGTCACTGGACGCGCGGCGACCCGGCGCGCCCTGTCGATGAACGTGGTCGCGATGGCCCGCTTCACGTAGACGTGCGCGGCGTCGAGCGACGATGCGGTGCGGCCGCTACGGAAGGCGCGCACCAGGGCGTCCTGCAGAAGGTCCTCCGCGTCATGCCGGTCGCCCGTGAGCGCATACGCGTAGCCAAAGAGGGCACGCCCGCGCTCGCGCACCAGCTGATCGAGCAGCCCCCGCCACGCGCTCATCGCCTCGCCCCCCGATCGCTCATGTCAGCATAAACGCGGCGACTCGCGAAAAGGGTTGGGGTGGGACTGCACGGGTGCTTCACTGCAACGACACGAGCCTGCTTCCGGCTCTCCGGAGCCCTCGCTCCTTGAACTGCGGTCAACAGGCGTCGACGGTGTGGGCGTTGACTCAGGCTGCGGCGTCGACCTCTCCAGTGGGCGGGACGAGCGGGGCGGGAGTCCACTGCGCGAGCTTCCGCAGAACGACGGCTGCGGCGATGAGTGCGCCGCCCGTCGCGTAGGCCATCAGGGGGTAGGTGTATTCCAGCACCATGACCCATTGGATGGGCTCATAGGTGTCCGGGCCAAAGATCCTGTTGAAGACGTCGGTGATTTCGCTCTGAAAGCGCATGACGAGCGTGCCGGTGACAAAGAGTCCCGCCGCCCAGATCCAACAGGCAGTTGCCGTACGTTTCATCGTCTATCTCCTTGCGTTGTGAATGGTCTGTGACGCAGCAACCGCGCAGCCCTCGATCAGTGCCCGCTGAGCGCCGTGCATCCGCCGTCCAGGACGGGCCCCACGATGTTCATCTCGAATTCGGTGGAACTGGTATTGCCAAAGACGCAACCGCCCGAAGGGCCGTTGCCGCTAAAGGTGACAACTCCGTCGGCAATCCAGGCGTGCGCCCCTGTGATGCCGTTGTCGTCCATGATGGCGAGCACCGCATCGGCGGTCAGGCCGTCGCTCTGCTGGAGCGCCTCGATCGCCGCCGTGAACTCGGGCCTGTTCGCCTCGAAGGCTGCGAACGAGCCTGCCGCGACGGGCCAGCGGTCCTTGTACCTCTCGTTGGAGTCCATCAGGGCCTGCGGGTCGTACGGAATGCACTCCGGCGGCAACACGACGCCTTCCTGCTCCGGGCACGCGACGGACGACGGCTCGAGCACCGTGGGCGTCGGGCTCTCACCCTGGCCTCCGGGTAGCGCTGCACAACCCATGAGTAGCAGTACCGCCAAACCAGAAATCCCCAGACCCCTCATGATTCGAACTGTAGTTGTCCGGACTGTCGCGTGCCACCGGACCGGCCTCAAGCTCCGCGACGTGTGGGACGGGGTGCCACGCCTCCCTGACTGGCCGCACCCAAGCCCGGTAGCGTCGGCCGCATGACAACGCGCCCGTTCCGGATGATCGATGTGTTCCCGTCCGCCACCCCGCAGTCTGGCAATCCGCTCGCGGTGGTGCTCGACGCGGGCGGTCTCAACACCGCGGCCCTCACGTCTGAGCAGATGGCCGCGTTCTCCGCGTGGACCAACCTGTCGGAGTGCACGTTCGTGCTGCCGCCCACGGACCCGGCCGCCGACTACCGCGTTCGCATCTTCTCGCTCACCACGGAGCTGCCGTTCGCGGGTCACCCCACGCTGGGCACGGCGCGCGCGTGGCTGGACGCCGGGGGAGTGCCGCGCACGCCCGGGCTAGTGGTGCAGGAATGCGGCGTGGGCCTGGTGCCGGTGCGGATTGGTGATTCTGAAACCGGGGACGACGACGCGCTCGCGTTCGCGGCCCCGCCGCTGATCCGCTCGGGTCCGGTGGGCGACGCCGACCTCGCCGTCGCGCTGTCCGTTCTGGGCGTCACGGCGGCCGACGTGGTGGACGCGGCGTGGATCGACAACGGCCCCGGCTGGCTCGGCGTGCTGCTACGCGACGCCGACGCGGTGCTCGCCTTGGCGCCCGACCTCACGGCCCGCACGGGGCAGCGAAGCATCGGCGCGGTCGGGCTGTACCGTGCTGGTTCGGACAACGACGGCTTTCTCAAGCACAGCGCCGACGCGGCGATCGAGGTGCGCGCCTTCTTCAACGACGGAGGCGGTCCGCTGCGTGAGGACCCTGTGACGGGGAGCCTCAACGCGTCGGTGGCGCAGTGGCTGACCGGCTCGGGTCGAGTGACCGCGCCGTACGTGGCGCGCCAAGGCGCGAGGCTCGGCCGCGACGGACGAGTGCAGGTCACCGAGGCCGGGGGTGAACTGTGGATCGGGGGCGTCGCCGTGGTGACCGTGACCGGCTCCGTCGAGGTCTAGCCCAGCGAACGCAATCTCCCGAATTGGGCGAGGGTGCGGACTCGTTGGCGCATCAACGGCCCCTCCGCTCGGCCTCGGGCGGTCCCGTGCGATGACTCTCTGGCACCGATAGGCTCATGGCAAAGCTCAAGGACTATTCGCTCAGGACGTTCCGCTGCAGGCAAGCCGGTTTTGCATGCTTCAGTAACGGCTCCCAACACCTCAACAAGGAGCAACGATGACATCGAATTACGACCGGTACCGCGCGGTAGATCACGCTATACCGGAAGAAGTTTGGGCCTGGAACCTGTACGGCGCCGGCGAAGAGAACTTAGGCAAGGACGGAAAGCCCGAGTTGTTGCCCATCCCCAAGCCCAATGCCGACCAAATGTTGGTACGCATTGACAGCGTGGGGCTTTGCTTCTCCGATGTGAAGATCATCGGCGCGGGAGGCAGCCACCCGAAGCTCTACAACCGCGATCTAGCCAACGATCCCACCCGCTTGGGACACGAGGTCAGTCTGACGGTTGTCGAAGTCGGAGACGAGCTCAAGGACCGGTATCACGCTGGCCAGCGGTTGGCCGTGCAGCCAGACATCTACCAGGATGGAAAGAGCACCGCCTACGGTTACACCATTCCTGGCGGACTGATTCAGTACCACGTCATGGGCAAGGAGATGCTCGAGACCGATGCCGGGGCCTGCCTCCTGCCGCTTCGAGACAGCATGGGGTACGCGGAGGCCTCCACGCTTGAACCGTGGGGGTGCGTGATGGCGGCCTACACCCAGCGCCGTCGCCTCGAGCCTAAGGACGGCGGGATCATGTGGATCCAGGGACGTCCAGGCGACGAGCGGAACTACGAATTCTCCGCCGGGCTGGATGCACCAGCCACGATCGTGATGACGGACGTTCCGGCTTCTGTGCAACAGCTCGTGGAGCAAACCTCCGCAAAGACGATCGTGCGCGACGGCCTCTCCCCTGAGGGCTATCAGGCCTTGGTAGATGAGTTGACCGACGGCATCGGCTTCGATGACATCGTCATGCTTGATCCCCGTTCCGCGGAAACCGTGGGCGCCGTGGCCAAGCATATTGCCAGGCGAGGCACCCTCAACCTGGTGGGTCAGACCGCCTTGGACGGCTTGGTGAGCACTGACGTAGGCCGTCTGCATTACGACTACACCGCCTACCTTGGTGGTCAGGGGCCGGACATCGCCGGTTCCTATGGAGAGGCACGCAACCGCTGCGATCTGCGTCCACATGGCACCACCGTGTTTGTGGGCGCGGGCGGCCCCATGGGGCTCATGCACGTCCAGCGTGCGATTCAACAGGCCGACGGCCCCGGCACGGTCATCGCGACGGAAATGAGCGACGTCCGCCTTGCGAGCCTCGTGGAACGCCTTGCTCCCTTGGCAAAGAGCAACGGGTGCGAGTTGCTCACCTACAACGGGCAGACCAACGAAAAGTCTCTTCACGACTTCGTCATGGAAGTGACGGACAACAAGGGCGCCGACGACGTGGTGGTGAGTGTCCCGATTTCCAGCGTGATGGCCGAGGCCGACACGGTGATGAATGCCGAGGGCATGTTGGTCTTCTTCGCCGGTGTGCCCAACGGCACGATGGCACCGTTGAACCTGAGCGAGGTGTACCTCAACAACGCTCAATACACGGGGACGTCCGGCTTGACCATCGACGACCAGCAAGAGGTGGTGGACCTGGCCGACGCCGGTGCTCTCTCGCCGGGATCCATCGTGGGAGCCATCGGCGGCATGAGCGCAGCCAAGGAAGGCATCCAGGCCCTGGTAGAAGGCCGCTATTCAGGCAAGGTCATCATCTTCCCCCAGATCCATGATCTTCCCCTGATGGGACTGCCGGAACTGAAGGAAAAGCTGCCGCAGGTGGCAGAGAAGCTGGCGCCAGGCGACATCTGGACCGACGAGGCGGAGCGAGCGCTCCTGGAAAGCCTCTGGCAGGGCTAGTCGGGCCTCCGCCCTCATTGGCTTGGCATCGCGGCGCGTTCCCCTTGGCGAACGCGCCGCGACTGCGGCCGTCTTCGCCTCGCGTCTCACGCTCGACCTCAACGCTCGCCTGCAGGCGCTTGCCGACGAGTGGCGCCAGCGCGTGCGGGCGCGCAAGGGGACGTCTGCCTGGCGGCTCGCGGAGATACTCCCCGCCCGCCCCGTGGTCACGTACGAGGTGGTCCAGCGCGCGCTGGGGGTTTCGGCGCCGACGGCGTACTTGGCGATCGACGCGCTCGCCGACACGGGAGTGCTGGTCCCGCGCAGCGCCAACAAGCGCAATAGGGTGCGGGATGCGGTAAAGGAGGGCTGCCGAGGTCTTCTCGCGAACGCACGCGCGGCATATGGCTGACGCTGGCCGCCCAGCATTCCTGCCGCCGTACGCATTGACGAGTTGCAACGTTTGACAAGAAGGTGAGGCCGGTGGGACTGCATATACACACGACCAAGAGGGCAACGAGTTTGTGCATCCGGGAGAAGGCGGGAATTGCTCTTCTTTGATAGCGATTCACGGCCCGCTATCAGGGCCAACCACAAACTGCTAGCATCGCCCGCGTCACATATCGACAAACCCGGGGGTGCACGGAGTGGACGTGGTTTGGGGGTCCGTGAGCGACTGGGTGGCTGGTGTAGCAACGACTACCGCGGTGGTTGTAGCACTGCACTTCTCGCGGCAGGAGCAGCGAGACCGTGTGCGCGCCCAGGCTTTGCGCGTGAAGATCGAAGTTGGGGGGCTCGATGTAGAGCCCCCGTATTTTCGAGTATTCGTGCTGAACAAGTCGGACGAGCCACTCTCCAATACGCACGTCCGCATGAATACCCGCAACGATCCACCAGATCTGGACGTGGAGCACGAGGACGAAATTCCTGCGCAAGGCGGGTGGTATTCGCGACCCGTCCACGATCGGGAGTGGTCGGGGAAGGTCTATTTTGTTGATTCGTGCGGTCGGTATTGGCGCCACGATTGGCGCAAGGGCAACCGGGTCGTGCGCCTCGGTCGCCGGCGTTGGGAGCGTGAGGTCTTGGGCGTGCGGCAATTGGTTGCTTGGTGGCTGCTCAAGTGGCAACAGCGCGCCGCGGCTGTTCTCGCGTCTGTGTCCAGTGCCTTGCGCGTGCTCAGACCGGTGACGTTTCGGCGACCACCTATCAGGCGTCCATGACTGCGGGGCGTACGCCGCGATCGCCGTCGGGCACATACGGACGATGACCGCACCTGTTCCTAGGCAACTCCCGGCCTGGTCAACCGCGACGCCCTGATTGCTGTGAAAGTTGGAGCGAAGGTTCACTTCCAGTCGTTCTCCTCACAGAGGTCGTGACGTTTGGTGCTCCTCGCGCTACGATCAACACTCAGACCGTTCGCCTGCGCGATCATGCGGACGGGCGGGCTAGAGATGGAGGTGGACGATGCCGCTAACTGAATTCAACGTCGTGCTCGTCGGAGAGAGTTTCCCGATCTCTAGCATTCGCGTGTCCGACTTCACGTATCGTGGCCGCGATCTGAAGGAAGTACTTCGCGTGCCGGTCGTGATCCAGGCTGAGAATGAATTGGTTGCAGTTCACATCATGCCGGATCGGTTCCAGGCTGCCGTCAAGTCGCCTGATCGCCTTCAAATTCAGTGCGAGGGCCTAAATGAACTCGTGACGACATTCTTGGAGTACGTCGGAAAGCGCACCGTGAAGGGCGTTGGACACAACGCAAGGTGGACGATTCCTGGCACGAGGTCATCGCGAGCCGCGCTTTCGAGGATGCTTCTTGACGCTCACTCTGTCGAGGCTATCGTCGGGGCGGAAGTACTTGCGGATATCTCGCTCCAAATTGAGGGACCGCACGGGTCGAAGGGCCGGATTGGTATCCCTACGACTGTTGACGCGGATGTCACACTTGATTTCAATTTCCATTTCGAGACGCCCGCGTTGGGCGAGCCGTCGATTGCGGCTGCGTGGCTCAGTGAATCTCTCGATCGGGTTGCCGAACTGAGCGCGCTCATTGAGACGCGGTTGGAGGCGCTTCACGTATGAGCCCGACGAGTTACGCCAACATGTACCGTGAGAGTACCGCGACATTTGACGATGTTGATTTGGAAACAGTCATCAGTCACCGAGTGCACCAGCTTCGCGAGACGATCTTCCCGGTCGAGAGTCAACGCGCCCTGAACTCGATCCTCAGCACGGTGAACACTGGCGGAGTCTCCTCGAATCTCGCGCCTACGCGTCAGGCTGAATTGTGGATCGCGGAGAGTCGCCCGGTCGCGACGTCCGCACGAAAGTGGTTCGAGGCCTTGTTTGACCTGCAGTTCACTGAAGCTTCAACGGACTACCTATTCGCCGAGTCGATTCCTGAGCGAGTCCCCGACGAGTGGATTGCTGAACTCTCGACGTTCCGCAGCGCCGACGACGACTTTGTCCTGCCGTGGAATGAGCCTGGCAGTGACGATTCTGGTTGGTGACCCGTCGGGCGTGTTGCGACAAGGCGACGTCTGCGTAGTTGACTTTTTTCCGCGTTGGGATGTAGCCAAGAGCCAAACGGTCTCGTCGCAGAGTGGCACAGTGGCCATTCAAATGTCGGCGTGGAACTCAGTCAAGGAAGGCCCCGATGGTGGGCACCTCGTGGTGGTGTGTTCACACGACTGCGACGTCGATAATCCCCGGCAACGTACAGGCCTGCTGCTCGCACCAGTCATCAAGACTCCGGCGCACCGAGGCACCGAACTCTACGCAACGATAATGGGCTCCGACCAGATTCTGGATGGCGTGGTTCATGCCGCAGGTCTCTTTCCACTGTCCATCCCAGACGTCGGCGGTGAGGCGACCGACGTGGTCATAGATTTCTCGTCGTTGATCTCGATGGGTCAGCCGGTGAGGGTGATTCCGATGTTGCGTGAGAAGAAGTTGTATGAGATGGACGACGCGATGCGTGTCAGGTTCAAGATGAAGCTGGCGGCGTTCGTGGGGCGCCCCTAGCCGTGACCTTCGCTTAATTCTGCAAAATCCCCATGCGTCAAGAAGTCGCCTCCGAGGGAATCAAGTCTGACCGCCGTGAGGGAGCGGCTTCTTGGCGCACACCCACGGTGACCTAGCAGCGAAACTAGACCCAAGCGTCGGCCGGGCAAGCCCCCACGAGGGCTCGCGCCCAGTCCTGGCAGCACGTGGTGCGGTTGGATCAGGCGGAGGTCTCCCGCGCGATCGCGGCGAGGAACGCATCGATCTCGTCCTCGGTGGTGTCGAAGCTGCACATCCAGCGCACCTCGTTGTTCGCGGCATCCCAGTCGTAGAACGCGAACTCGGTGCGTAGGCGGTCCGCCACGCCGTCGGGCAGGTTGGCGAACACGCCGTTGGCCTGCGTGGGCTGCGTGAGGGTGACGCCCGTGATGGAACCGTTAGCGAGCCCCTGCTCAATACCAGCACGCAAGCGCTGCGCCATCGCGTTGGAGTGGGTGGCGTTGCGCCACCACAGGTCGCCGTCGAGCAGGGCGAGCAGCTGGGCGGAGGCGAAGCGCATCTTGGACGCCAGCTGCATGTCCATCATGCGAAGGTAGTTCAGGCCCTGGGAGGCCTCGGCGTTGAGCACCACGATGGCCTCGCCCAGCATCGCGCCGTTCTTGGTGCCGCCATAGCTCAGCACGTCCACGCCGGCGTCGCGTGTGAAGGCGCGCAGCGGCACGCCCAGCGATGCCGCGGCATTGGAGATGCGGGCGCCGTCCAGGTGGAGGCGCATCCCCAGGCCGTGGGCGTGATCGGCGATCGCCGCGATCTCGTCAACGGTATAGACGGTGCCGAGCTCGGTCGATTGCGTGATCGACACCACCAGCGGCTGCGCCCGATGCTCATTTCCCCATCCCCACGCCTCGCGGTCGATGAGCTCGGGGGTGAGCTTGCCGTCGTCAGTGGGGACGGTGAGCAGCTTGAGGCCGCCCACCCGCTCGGGGGCGCCGCCCTCGTCGGCGTTGATGTGCGCGGTGGTGGCCGTGACCACGGCGCCCCAGCGGGGCACCATGGATTGCAGGCTCACGACGTTGGCGCCCGTGCCGTTGAACATCGGGAACACCTCGACGCCCTCGCCAAAGTGGTGGACCATCACGTCCTGCAGGCGCGCGGTGTAGGCGTCGCCGCCGTACGCGCTTTGGTGGCCGCCATTAGCAGCGACGATCGCGGCGAGCACCTCGGGGTGGATGCCGGAGAAGTTGTCGGAGGCGAAGCCATGCGAGGCGGGGTCGTGAAGGGTGGTCATGACCGTCAGTCTCTCAGGTCAAGGGGCTAGGAGATCGAGGGCGATGCTGAGGCCGATGATCGTGGCGTGGGATTCGGAGGCCCGGGCTACACATCCTTGAATAGCACGGCGCCATATTTAGGGATGTGTCAAGATCCCTAAATAAGAAGGAGGCCCCGTCAGGGATTCGGGCGCGCGCTGCTGCACATGATGCTGCGCGAGTCGGGGCTCACGCGGGGCTCCACCATTCCCGTCTCGGCGGGGTTGCTCCACGCGACCGGCGCGTACTTCGCGGCGCTCACCGCGTATCGCGAGGGCGACATCGAGCCCGTGATCGAACGCGTCGCGACGGCGGCCATCTTCGCCTCGCGTCTCACGCTCGACCTCAACGCTCGCCTGCAGGCGCTCGCCGACGAGTGGCGCCAGCGCGTGCGGGCGCGCAAGGGGGCGTCGGCCTGGCGGCTCGCCGAGATGCTCCCCGCCCACCCCGTGGTCACGTACGAGGTGGTCCAGCGCGCGCTGGGGGTCTCGGCGCCGACGGCGTACGTGGCGATCGACGCGCTCGCCGACGCGGGAGTGCTGGTCCCGCGCAGCGCCAACAAGCGCAACAGGGTGTGGGACGCGGTCGAAGTGCTCGCCGCGCTGGACGAGTTCGCGGACGAGGCCCGGAGGGGTTAGCCGGGGGACTCGCCGCGGAACTGACGGTCGCGGGTCACCCCACGTTGGGCACGGCGCGTGTCCCGATCACCCGCTGGGCAGACAGCGTGAACAAATACGGTGCTGTTGCGAACCGGAACCGGGCCTTGTTGCACTCATGTACCGCTGGCCTCCGGGGCTACGAACTGAAGTAGCCATAGCCCCGGAGGCCAATTCCTTAGCGGACTCTGAACACGGCTCCGCAGTGAGCACACTTAGCCATGCCTGTGGTGAGGCGCGAGTATGGGCCGAGTTTCCGATGGCAACCGGGACATGGAACGAAGATTGCGGTGGCCATATTTATGACCGCCCATTCTTCGTCGGGTCGACCAACTTGTAGGTCATCCCCGGTCGCGGTGTTGGGGGTAGAGGTTCTCCGCGAGTCACAGTGCGCTCACTTCCGGTTTGCCCGCCTCGTGGGCCGACTTGCTCATACTGGCCGGAACGCGGCGCAGTGATGCCGGGCTTCAATCGGTTTGTCATGTTGGTGCTTCCAATCAACTCAACCTGGCACCAAGAGCCACGCGGCCAAGTCGGTTGACTCAACCTACGAATTGGAAGCTAGGATTGGAAGCACCGGATCTGCCCAGAAAAGGTACCTTCAAGCCCGATTCCTCGGCTCGACCGAGGTTCCTCGGGCTTGTCGTGTTTCGGTTGTGTTCATACTACATCTAGTGTGTGACATTCGCCACAAACCCTAGATGTAGTGGCGGCAGGTTTGGTATTGGCGATGACAAGTCGACTTGTCAATACCTTCAAAGGCGCGAGGCTCGAGTGTTGTGGCTTTGGAGTGGCCTCATGAATGCGGGCTATCTCACAGTGCGGGAGGCTGGTTTGCCCCAGCGACATTCAGTCCGCGCTTCACCGTGGACGTAGGGTCGTCGGGCAGGGGGCCGCTCTGGAAGCAGACTACGCGGCTGCGAGTCGGCAAAGCCTGTGGCTAACGCTCGCCCCAAAGACGAATGAAGTCGGGGCTCTGTCGCCAACCAGTATCTGCGGACCACTCTTGCTCGACTTCGTAGTGCTCGATCAAGCTCGGCGCCACGTGGTTGGACTCGTGATAGGGGTCCGGGCGGCCATCGACGATGATGAGGCGTGGTGGACGCGGGGCTCCGGAAAGCCACGTGTGGGGCGTGTTCTGAAATGGCCAGACAAGCATCGGCGTGCGGCCATCGAGGTCGGAGTCGCCGTACCTACCCTGCCGTACTTAGAACCATGATTCGTCGCAACCGTATCTGGCTGCATTGCTCGTCGGATCTGGGTGGCTTGACACCATGTCGGCGCCGGTTTCTCTAAGCAACGGGGCAATGTACCCGGCGCGGTATTCATGCAGCGGACTTTGGGCACTGATTTGCTCTACAGCGCGCCTAACCATTGGGCCTGCTACGTAGCGGCGAAGAAGGCCTGCAGATTCCACTTCTGAAATCATCGAATGACTAACGCTGCGCTCGTGGGGGACTGCCGCTAGGAGAGTGCCCCGTGACGCGCAATGGGGTGGGAGTTAGAGGTCGAGGGCTGGCGTCGTGGTCAGCCAAACTCAATTTTCGCCTATGAGGCGCGCTTGCCCTGCTGCGGCAACACAATGCTGCCTCGACTCTTCGACTCAGAAACGAATTTGCCGGTACGGGCACTCTTCTGGAGACGAACAGTGTACGAGCCTGTCTTTGAGTTGCGGGCGACTGAAGCTTTTTGGTCGGTCATCTGCGGCCTCCTTGGTTGAATCACTCTACTCGACGACCTGGTCGAACGCGAGGCTGCTAAGCCGCGTGCCCCAGGTCGAACTGAGTCTCTGAGCGATGCTCGACCAGTCATCCTGGCGAGCGTCGAGCTTTGCTGCGGTACACGCTAGGCCAAACGTGATGACTGCCGTTGCGAAGTCCGGTTCGCAGCCGTTGCCGACGAACACTGGGATGGCAAGAACTGACTTCCACTGGGGCGTGACGCGTCGATCTCGTTGGATGTCACGTAACTTGACTTCTTCAGTGCCAATGGCTTCGCCCGCTATCCACGGGCTGTCATGGCCTGTAGGCACTGATTTCAAGTGTCTTTCCGACGCAAATTGAGTCCCTGCGGCTGCGAAGCGGGCGAGTTTTCCCCTCCCGTTGGCCAGCCATAGTGTCCCTTGATGCGCGGAGACTCCGAGCGCTTCAGCAACCGCTTTGGTGTCGTCCTCTAGAGAGGAGGACAACTTAGGCTGTAAATCGTGGAACTGCCCGACGAGTGCCTTCCAGACCGCAGTCGCTCTCTCCTTCGGTGAAAGATACCCATCACGGGTGAGGTGTCGGAGTTCGCGAATCACTAGTGCTACGTCTGCAAGGTCTTGCATAAGCAGTGCCCGCAAACCAATCGCTTCCCACTCCGCCACGAGAGCCTTTTGAACCTGTTCGAACTCGGAGCCTTCGAGGCCTAGTCCCTCACGCACGATCGTGACCAGGGCCGTGTGGCTTGCTGTTTGATCGCCGAGGACTTGATGCAGCCAATGCCGGATGTCGGGGTCGCGGTATGACGTGCCAGCCAGTAGCAACGGGCCCCGCGAGAGAGCATCATGCAAGAACTTGCGTTGCCACGCCTGGTCATTTGCCACTAGTTCGGCAAAGTCGCGGTAACCGACAATCGGTTCAAACGCGTTGTCGTTAAAGACGACTCCATGCAGGTGGTGAACCGACGGCTTCGACCTTATGCCCCTATTTCCATAGCCGATACGGACGATCTTTTCTCCCTCGTCGAGAAGCGCTCCCTCAAGCAGGGTGTCGAAGTTTAGGGTTGCAAGGGTTGTCCGCCTCGGGTTCGCCAAGAAGTGCCCCGCGGCAGCGCGATGGACCGAAGACGGCTGCGGTACGAACGGCAAATCTCCGTACAGCGCGGCGTTCAGGAGTTCGAACCACGAGTCCCCGGCTCTTGAATGCGCTGCTTCGAGCGCGATCGATGGGTCTTGGCGGCTCAGGATTATGTCTGCTGCTTGTGGTGTCTCCACGAGCCCGCAACTCACTAGCAGTCTCGAGGCAAACTCATTCCAAGTCGGAAGTCCGGATGGCGCTGACGCTCCTGCGCCCAACAGGAACGTAAGCTCGGCTTCCCCTGTGAGAGCAGCGAACTGGGTCATCACATCTGGACCAATATCGGGCGCACTCATATCCGGAAACTACTCTTGTGCGTTTGATGGATCGCCTTTGGCGCGCCGAGATCCGTCACTACTGGGTCTCGGTTGGGTTAGGTCGCGGTCAAGAGTGGGCCGTTCTATTAAGTTCGCAGGAGTGCAAAAGCATGTGGCGACACCACGTCTGAGGGGATCAAGCCTGACCGCCGTGAGGGAGCGACTTCTTGGCGCACACCCAAGGTGACCGGGCGGCGAAACCAAGCCCAAGCGTCGGCCGCATGCTGGTGCCGCCACGGGCGCAGAGGCGACTGCTCTCAGCGACTCCCGTAGTACGCGATCTTGTCGTCGAGCACCTTGACCGCGGCAGCCAGCGCACCGGCCTGGCGGACCAAATCGTCGCGCCGCCCGGTCAGAAACTCCACACGCTCACCAGCCTCACCATCGGACCGCAGCAGGCTCGTGAAGCGGCGCAGGTCCGCGATGCCCAGCCCCGCATCCCGCAGGCACGTCACCACGCCGATCCACGCCACGTCGTTGTCGGCGTAGCGCCGGTGGTCGGACGCGTCGCGATCGATGGGCCCCACCAGGCCCTCGCGCTCGTAGTACCGCAGCGTGTCCTCGGTCAGCCTTCAGCGGGGCCGAGCTCATCGTCGAGCATTCGCTCCCAGCCGGCATGCTCGAGGCCGGTGTACATCAGCGTGTCCCGCCAGTCGAGCTCTGCGAGCGCGAATTCACCATCAAGCGCACGCGGGTCGCCTTTAGCCCTGAGCAAGATCGCGGCGAGCACGCGCTCGTTGTCGACCGGGCCAATCAAGGAGACGCGTTCAAGTCGAGCCACGACATGGTCTGCCGAAGTCCCAAAGTCCGCTTGAACCCGTCGAACAATCCTTGCGCTGACCTCTGCCATGTTCGCAGTGTGGCACGGGCGCCAACCCTCCGGGGCCCCCGCTCGAGCAATATTCGACAACCGACCCACGCCGGACAGCGCGCTGGCAGGTAGTTTGAGTCGCATGGACCGCGCAGGACGGACGCCGCTGCACTATGCAGCTGTCGACGGGAGCCTCGATGAGGTCTCGCGGTTGTTGGCCGAGGGGTCTGACCCCGACGCCGCGGACGCGCAGGGATTCGTGGCGCTCCATTTCGCCGCCCAGCAGTTTCAGCCGGAAGTGGTCGAGAGGCTCCTGGCTGCCGGGGCTACAGTCGATGTTGCGAATGCGTTCGGCAACACGCCATTGTGGACGGCCGTCTTCACCTCGAGAGGACGTGGCGAGGTCATTGCATTGCTTCGAGCCGCAGGTGCCGACCCATCGCATGCCAACCATGCAGGGCGGTCCCCCGTTGACCTCGCTCGGATTATCGCGAACTGGGACGTTGTTCAGTACTTCGCGGACCTAGCAGAGTGAGGGATTTCGCTGATCACAAGTCCTGAACCGTAGTCGCGGTAGCCTGCGGGAATGGTCATCATCGGAACTCCGTCGCAGCACCTCTGCGTCGCGAGCGAAGGCAGCGCGGATCAACTTCGAGTGGCGTTGGTCGCTCCCGGGATTCGAGCCGAAATCGACGTGTACGTGTTCAGGGAATTCGGCGCCCTCGTTGCGCTCTTCGACTCCATGGAAGATTCATGGCGCGGTTGGGAAGGCGAAAGATCGTGGGCCTCGCTTGAAGGAGAACTCACGCTGCGCGCCCGGCACGTTGGTAGTGCCATCGAGATCGTCGTGGGGATGCGGAGCATGTTCCCGCCGGTGGACGGTGAGTGGAGCGTTCGGGCCGAGTTGAGAGTGGAGGTGGGTGCGCAGTTGAGTGCCATCGTGAGAGACCTGCGCACTCTCGTGGCTACGCCGTAGTTCTTGGAGCACCCGACCCCTGGCGACCTCCGCCGTCGAGGTTGCCTGCCCTACAATCTAGGGCCAAGGACAACCTCGGTAGCGTGCCGACTTGAGGTCGATAGAGGCTTGTGCCGGGCACGTCGCATACGAGTTAGCGCACGATGGGGGGAGTTCCCGAATGGGCCCGTTTGAACGTGTCGTCGCGGAGTTGACACCGCGAATCCGCGAGTTGCCCATGGAGGCCCAGGCGGCGCTATTCCTCGGTGCGTCGCGAGCGCTGGCTGAAAGTTGGCGCGAGTGGTCTGCGGCCGCGGGCCTGGACCCGGCCACAGTCGTTTACGACCGAGGTGTCGCTGCAGCTTCCGCGTTCGCTAGCGGCGGCGAACCCGTCTCCCCGGACCTAAAGGCAGAGGTTGAGGCCTCCATGCCCTCCGAGCCGACGCCCTTTGCTGGCTTCACGGCCGCGCTGAACTGCTGGATTTGCCTTGACGTGGCACTCGGGGCTTCTACGGGCAACCGAGATCCCGCCGATTACACCTGGTACTTACTTGAATCCATGTTCCACGGCGTCTCCGAGCGGCTGTTCGGATACACGGACGTTGGAAGCATCGAACAGGAAGAGTGCGATTCCGTGTCGCTCGCCGACCCCGCGCTCATCGCCGCAATTGCCGCGATCGATCAGGGGATCGCGATCGTCGCACCCCCGTCGGTGGGCGAGCCGCGCGTAGCGGAATTGCAGAGGGTCATGGCCGCAATCCGGCCGTGAGGGAGCGACTTCTTGGCGCACGCCCAGGGTGACATCACGGCGAGTCCCGGCCCAAGCGTCGGCCGCATGCTGGAGCGACCACGGGCGCAGAGTCGGCTGCCTTCAGCGAACTCCGTAGTACGCGATCTTCTCGTCGAGTACCTTCACCGCAGCAGCCAACGCACCGGCCTGCCTGACCAGCTCGTCGCGCCGCCCGGTCAGGAACTCCACACGCTCGCCAGCCTCGCCATCGGACCGCAGCAGGCTGGTGAAGCGGCGCAGGTCTGCGATGCCCAGCCCCGCGTCGCGCAGGCACGTCACCACGCCGATCCATGCCACGTCGTTGTCGGCGTAGCGCCGGTGGCCGGACGCGTCGCGATCGATGGGCCCCACCAGACCCTCGCGCTCGTAGTACCGCAGCGTGTCCTCGGTCAGCCCGGGCGCAACCTACGCCCAGCGTTTGACCAGCAGCGCGTCGAGGTCGGCGGCGTGGTGACGCATGGAGCCGATGCGGTCGCTCGCGCCGAGCACCTGCTCCGCTTCGTCGAGCGCGATGTCGAACGCTGCGCCGATCCGTAGGGTCAGGTGCTGTGCCGTGGCGACCAGCCAGTCACCTGGGAGCCGGAGCTCCGCGCCGAACGCCGCGAGTCGATCCGGCGTGAATCGGTCCGCCTCGTAGTCGCTGGAGGCGGTCTTCATCGCGAGCTTGGTCTCGTGGCGCGTTGCCTTGAGGTCGAGCCTGACAGCGTTAGACATGAGGTCGTAGGCGGGCGCGAACGTGACCTCTGAGCCTTGGAGCAGCACCGAGTAGTTCTTGGCATGGGCATCAGGGGAGTACGTGAGCGCGTTGAAGATCAGCAGTTGCGCGAACCGCTGAACCGAGCCCTCACGACTCCGGGCGGGCAGGCGCCATAGCGCGTCGGCGATTTCCTTTGCACTTGGTCCGCCATCTGACTGGTATTTGAGCCCGGGCCGGACGCCGAGCGCCTGGCACATGTCTTCTTGATGGATCCGGCGCACGTGCGGCGACTGCCCCTCCGGGGTGATTCGGGAGTGGTCCGTATACCTGTCGTAGCGCTCCACGACCACCGCAAGCTGGTCGTCGAACCGGTGGAGCCAGGCCTTGGGTGCGGGGATGCTGCAGTAGTGGGCTGCACGCAGCGTGACGAACTCTGCGAGGTCGCCGCCCGCCATGCCGTCTGGGCCGATCTTGAGGATGTGCGTGGATGCTGCGCTGCCGCTTGGCGTGTACCAACGCTCCCCGGAGGGGGCAACGGTAATCTTGCCCTGCTGTCCCGCGCTGGCTATGTCGGCCCAGTTCTTGCCGTAGTTGAGGGCAATGGCAATCTTGCCTTGCTGACCCGCGAGGGACCACCGGCCAAAATCGTCGGGCACGTAGTCGGGGTCGGTGCGTAGACTGCGGAGCTCGTCGGCGATGTGGGACTCGGTGCGTTCGACGTGGTCGGAGTCATCCTTCGGACTCGTCCCCTCCGGAAAAATCTGGACTGCGCCAGCAACGTCGTGGCCGATGCGGGCAAGCAGGTCGAATGGCTGGATCGAGCGTGTCCCTACCGACGCCGCGATTCTCTCGAGCTTTTTCTCACTGTCCGGCAGGAGGTTTGCCAACCAGGAGCCGGCGAGGTCGTCACGATGCACCAGGCGCGACTTGGGCATTGACAGAGACAGCGGGGTCGTGTCGGGGCTATCTGCGTACTCTTCGTCATACTCGAACGTGACGGAGCGGTCGCGAGCCCGTGCAAGACTCCCCGCGAACCGCTCGTCCATGTAGACGTCTAGGCGGTTGTCAGTCATTACGCGTCGTCGCCGGCGTCGTCAATGCCATCGTCGTCACGCGAGCCGAGGCGGTGCGGAACGCCGGACCAATCCGCTTCCGCGCGCGTGAGTTCCTTGGAGGCGCGTCGGATGGTCCTGAGAGTGTCCTCGTCCAGTTGGACGTGGGCGAGGGCGTTTCGTATGCCGGCCATCTGCTCCGGATTGATCACGCTGAGTTGGCTGGCCTGATCGATCGCCCGTCGCGTGTCAGCGTGGAGCTGCAAGTTTTGGGTGATTCGCGCGAGGCTCTGAATGAGTTCGGGCGGCATGGCGATCTTTGGCAGATAGTCCATGGCGGCGGCCATGGTGGCAAGGCCCTCAGCCATGCCCCGAACTCCGATCTTGCTGCTCGCTGAGGAGAGGGCGGCGCGCGCAGGTGCCCCCACCGCAGACTCGTCGCCGGGCGCGTCGATGACGTCGACGAGTGCGTCGAGTGCGTTGAGGACGTCCAAGACAAGGTGGAGTTGGGCGCGTGGGTGACCCCTCTCGAGATCAGCGATCCACTTGCGCGACACTCCAATCTTTTCGGCAAGTTCGCCCTGACTCAGTGCGGCTTTGGTGCGACGGCGGCGGACGATGTTGCCGATGTCGGTGGCGTTGGCGGCGAGCATGAGCGCCTCCTCTCGTGGATGTCACCGTTCGGTGTCATCGTCGCAGTTGTCACCGCTCGGTGTCAAGGCAATGTCACCGATCGATGGCATTTCCCATAATGTCACTGTTCGGTGGCACTGAGGTTCCGCGCCGGGAGATGTCGAAGGGTGAACTCGACGCGCGGGCTTGAGCGCGTGTCCCGAAAGGATTTCACTTGCTCAGCTCCCGTAGCACGCGATCTTCTCGTCGAGCACCTTGATCGCAGCAGCCAACGCACCGGCCTGCCTGACCAGCTCATCCCGCCGCCCCATCAGGAACTCCGTGCGCTCAGCCGCTTCACCGTCGGCCCTGAGCAGGCTCGTGAAGCGGCGCAGGTCCGCGATGCCCAGCCCCGCATCCCGCAGGCACGTGACCACGCCGATCCATGCCACGTCGTTGTCGGCGTAGCGCCGGTGGCCGGACGCGTCGCGATCGATGGGCCCCGCCAGGCCCTCGCGCTCGTAGTACCGCAGCGCGTCCTCGGTCAGCCCGGTGGCGGTCACCGCCTCGCCGATGCTGATTCCCTGTGTCACCGTCATGACACCGAGTTCAGCACGGCCAGGGCGTCGGCGGCCGGCGCATCGGCGGCGCGCACGTCATCCCCAGGCGCCCTGCGCCGTCGTGCTTGCAGGACCTACGATCTTGGGCAAAAGAAAACCCCGGCTGCGTGCCGACTCAAGGTCGACAGAGGCTTATGCCGGGGACTTCACGCATGAGTCTACGCACGGTGGCGGAGTTGTCGAGTGAAACTCACGTCGGCGTGTGCGACGGCAGGCACGCCCAAGGGGGCACGTCCACGCAACCCAGCCCAAGCGTCGGCCGGGCAAGCCCGACGAGCGTCTGTGGCCAGGCGCGGCCGTATCTATTGACAAACGATAGATGCCTATCGACAATCAATACATGAACAGATTCATGCTGAGCCTTCTCAGGGCGTTGATCGTGGTCCTCATGGCGGGCGGTCTGCTCGCGCAGGTGGTCTTCATTCCGTGGATCGCGTGGGCGTCGGCTCAAGACTTCCCCGAGGTCGACTACCTCGCCATTCCCTACGCCGCGCTGGCCATCGGCACGGTCGCGTGCGCCCAGGTGATCCTCGTGGCTACCTGGAAGCTCGCCGGGATGGTCCAGCGGGGCAAGATCTTTGACCAGGCCGCCCTCAAGTGGGTGACGCTCATGGTGAACTCCGCCGGGGTGGCCACCGCGTTCGTCGCTATCGTGGCCATCGACGCCGTCCTCATCGAGAACCTTGGCCCCATCACCGTGCCGCTGGCCCTCATGGGCGGGACGGTTGGAGTGGGTGCTGTGGCGCTCGTGCTCATGGTCCTGAGGGATCTGCTGCGCACCGCGGTGCAGCACAAGGTCGAACTCGACGAGGTGGTCTGATGGGCGTCGTCGTCTCGATCGACGTGCTGCTCGCCCAGCGCAAGATGTCGGTGGCGGAGTTCGCCGACGCGGTGGGCATCACTCCCGCCAACGTCGCGGTCCTCAAGAACGGTCGCGCTAAGGCGATCCGCTTCACCACGCTCGAGTCCATCTGCCGGGTGCTTGAATGTCAACCGGGGGACATCCTGAAATGGGAGCCCGAGGTGGACGAGGGGGATTGATCATGAAGAACACGGCGATCATCAGGGTTGCTGCAGTGGCGGCCATCGGCATTGCTGGCGCTGCTGGCGTCTACGCGGCGACGCGTGGGGGAGCGACCGACACCGTGGTGACCCAGGCGCAGGCCGAGTCCGTGCTGAGCGCGCTCTACGACGCTCGAGGCGACGCGGAGGCCCTGTGCTCGTTGGCCACGTCGGATGGCAACTGTCGCGCGCTGCTCCAGGGTGCGGGCGATGCTCCCGACGCGGTCCCCGCCGTCGTGTGCTCGGCGGAGTACGAGGGTGACGCGACGCACGCCGCAGGGCTCATCGTGCGGATTCATACGGAGGGGACGGCCGCGGACATGGAGGCGATGGTCCTCGACGTGGATGGCGAGGCACGGTTCATGAACCCCGTCTACTGGGGCAGCGCGGGAGTATCCGAAGGTCCGACAGCGCAGCCCGGCAGCTTGGAGTACCACTGCGGGTGACGTCCGCTAGGTGTCGAGTTGCGCGAGCCTGTCGACCGCACAGTGCTGGCCCGCCATTGCGTCAAGTGTGTACACAACGTACGCTAAGTACACATGAGCACTATTAGTCGCCGCATCGGCAGCCGCGAGTTCCGCGCCGAGTTTTCGGACGTTGTCGGACACGTGGCCTACGGTGGCGAGCGCGTGGCACTCACGCGGAACGGAAAGGTGGCGGCGGTGCTCATTAGTAAAGAAGACCTCGAGACCCTGGAGCGTCTGGAGATGGCCGCCGATGTCGAGGCATACCGTGCGGCCAGAGCCGCCGACGATGGTGGACGAGTGCCGCTGGAGGACCTCGACCGAGAACTGGGGTAGTTCGTGTACCGCGTCGAGTTCACATCTGCGGCCGCGCGCCAATTACGGAAGCTTCCTCACGAGCACAGGGCTCGTGTCCAGGCTCGCGTCCGCGAACTTGCGAGCGATCCTCGGCCGGTTGGCGCCATCAAACCTGCCTGTGAGACCACCGCGTGGCGCACTCGGATTGGCGACTATCGCGTGATCTACGACGTCTTCGACGACGTGTTGGTGGTGACAGTAGTGGCGGTGGGTCATCGGCGAGAGGTGTACCGCGCGTAGGTTCAGAGCCGACGGGAGCGCCATGCTACGAGTCACACGCCGGCACGTAGCGCTCGGCTCGCACCCCCGAGGCGAACTCGGTGGTCCCGACGTGCTCCAGTGTGAGCGGGTCCGCAAGGCCCTCGAAAAGCCAGGGCCCGTGGCCTACGAGCGTCGGGTAAACGACGAACTCATACTCGTCGATGAGCCCGGCGTCGGCCAGAGCGCGAGGCAGCGTGACGCCGCCGACGTAAAGCCCGTCGCCCGGTTGCTCCTTCAGCTTCCTGACCGCCTCGATGGGGTCACCGGTGAGCGCTTCGGTGTTCCAGCCGTCCGGTTCGCGCGTGCTCGACACCAGGTACTTCTTGGCCGCGTTGATCGACTCCTGGAACGGCCGCATCCACGGCGGCAGGTCTTTGGCGGTACGCCAAAACTCCATCAACTCGTAGGTGGTGCGGCCCAGGATGATCGCGTCGGCGCGTGCGATGGTCTGCGCCGCGTAGTTGTGAGATTCCTCGTCAGGGGTGCCGGCCATATGGTCGACGCAGCCGTCGAGCGAGACGTTGATCGAGTAGCGCAGGGGTCGCATCCGCTCAGATTGGCACGGTCCCCACGATTCCGCGACGTCTGACGGCCGGCGCCGCGCCTGTCTGCGGTCCGCGCTGGATCGCCAATACCCAGAACGGCAACGGTTCGCATTCCCCTGGATGCTCGCGATAGTAGCCATTAAGACTGCATAGGAGTAACATCCCGATCATAAGGAGGCGCCCATGAGCGGCTACAGGATCGATCGCGAGATCACCGAGCTCGGTGAGCACGTGCGCGGCTGGCGCATGGTGTTGAACCTGACCGCGCAGCAGGTTGCCGAGCGCGCGGACATCTCGCGCACCACGTTGCGCAAGATCGAGTCGGGCGACCCAAGCGCGAGCTTCGCAAACGTCGCGCAGGTGCTCCGTGCCTTGGGCGCGCTGGACAGGGTGGTGGACGCCCTCGATCCGCTGAACAGCGACATCGGGCGATTGCGAGCGGGCAACCTCACCAAGAAGCGTGCGCGATGACCACGGTCGAGGTGTGGACAGAGCAGGACGGCAGCACGCGCATCGTGGGCCAGGCGCACTTCACGCGCACCCGCGGCCAGGTCTCCACGACGTTCATCTACGACGCCGGATACCTGGCCGACGGCGGCATCAACATCGACCCCGGCCTGCAACTGACCAGCGGCTCCCAGCACCAAGCGGGGCTGCTGCGCGCCTTCGCGGATAGCGCGCCCGACCGGTGGGGCCGCAATCTGATCGAGAAGGCCGAGCGGTCGCGTGCCCGTGAAGAGAGCCGCACGCCACGAAGCCTCGACGATGTGGACTTCCTGCTGGGCGTGAGCGACAACACCCGCCACGGCGCACTGCGGTTCCGTCTGCCTGGACAGGATGCCTACATGGGCCGGCCGTCGACGGTGCCCAAGCTCATCTCGTTGCCTGCCTTGTTGCGTGCCAGCGACGAGCTCACCTCCGACGCGGATCCCGCGAACGCGATCAAGCAGCTGCTCGACACGGGAACCACGGGCCTTGGCGGCGCCCGCCCCAAGGCGTCCGTTCAGCTTGAGGACGGCGCCCTTGCGATCGCGAAGTTCCCCCACGCTTCCGACCAGTGGGACGTGATGGCGTGGGAGGCCACCGCGCTGGACCTGCTCGAGAGCGCAGGCATTCGTACGCCCGAGCGCCGGCTGGTCAAGGTCAGCGACCGCAGCGTGCTGCTGGTGCGCCGGTTCGACAGGGCCGCCGCCGGCTCGCGCGTGGGTTACATCAGTGCGATGACGGCCACAGGCGCCAACGACGGCGAGGGGCGCGACTACGCGGACATCATCGAGGCGATACGCGACATCTCGGTGTCCAGCCACGCCGACCGCCGCGAGCTCTACGACAGGGTGATCGCCTCGGTGGCGCTCGGCAACACCGACGACCACCTGCGCAACCACGGCTTCCTGGCCGACGGCGGCCTCTGGACGCTCAGCCCGGTCTTTGACGTCAACCCGAACCCGGACCTCTCGAAGCCGCGCGCGACGTCGATCGCTGGGGCGGACACGTACGCGGACGAGGCGGAAGGGCTCCTGGCTCTCGCGGCCGATGCTGACATTCGCGCCGATGAGGCCCACGACCGCATCGCGCGCGTGGCAGTGTCGCTCGCCGGATGGCGAGACTATGCCCGCCGCCACGGCATCGCCGAGCGCGAGCTCACGATGATGGCCGATGCGATCGAACCGCGGCTGGAGGCCGTGACCCGGGCTGGCGCGTAGCGCACCCCCAAGGCGACCTAGCAACGAAACAAGACCCAAGCGTCGGCCGGGAAAACCGCTGCGAAACGCAACCGGTCAGTCGCGGTCGATGGGTTCCATGACGGTGGTTTCGTGCTGCCAGGCGGGATCCTCGTCGCCCACGTCATCGCGCGGCTCGCCGTGCAAGAACAGGCTCGCCCTCTCGACGGCCTGGATGCTCCCTGTAAACAGTCCCGCGTCGCTTACGTGCTCCGGCGCGGGGGTCTTCTTGCTTCGCGACTTGGGTCGCGCGGGCTCGGGCTCGGTCGAGGCATCGGCCATCAGAATGCGCTGGGCAGGCGCCGCGTCGGGCATCTCGGACTGGATCCACAGCAGCATCGCCTCGCGCACGTAGCAGCGCAGGTCCCACAGGCTGGGCGCGTCCTTGGCGGTCACCAAAATGCGCACGCGCACCGTGCCGCCCGTCGCGTCGGTCACCTGCAGCACGGAGGTGCGGCCGTCGAACAGGGCGGTGTCCGCAAGCACGCCCTTGAGGTGTTCGCGCATGCGTTGGGGCGACACTCGCCAGTCGAGGTCGAACTCCACGGAGCCCAGAATCTCGGAGCCCTGCCGCGTCCAGTTCTGGTACGGGGTGGTGGTGAAGTAGGTGCAGGGCAGCACAAGGCGGCGGTCATCCCACAGGTGGAGCACCACGTAGCTCAGGGTGATCTCCTCGACCCTGCCCCATTCGCCCTCGGCGACGATGACGTCGTCCACGCGCAGCGCGTTGCTGAATACCAGCTGAATACCAGCAAACATGTTGCTCAGCACCGATTGCGCCGCGAGGCCAGCGACCACTGAGATGATGCCGGCCGACGCCAGGATGCTGGTGCCGAGCGCGCGTGCGGCATCGAACGTGAAGAGCGCAGCGCCGATGGCAATCACGACGATGAGTGCGGTCACCAGGCGGCGCATGATGAGGGTCTGGGTGCGCAGGCGGCGCGCGACGATGGTGTGGGGGACGTCCAAGCGGGGGCGGCCCAGCGCGACGTCGGCCGTATAGCTCACCAGCGCGATGAGGAGCCACGCGCCGATCGCGATCGCGAAGATGAGGATCAGGTGCGACGCCGTCGGCCACCAGCCCTCCACCCGGAGCGAGGGGGCAGCGCCTGCCCACAAGCCACCCAGGATCAGCAGCGTCCAGAAGGGGCGCCGCGCCGACGTGATGAGGGCCCGCGCCGAGGCGTGGCGGCGTGCGACCAGGCGCAGGGCGAGGTGGACAACGAGCGCCACGAGGATCGCGGATCCGACGCCGATTCCTAGGGCCTTGCCGAGTCCTAGCCAGTCGGCGATCATCGTTCTCCCTTGTCGTGGTTGCTACTCACGACCTTAAACGCGTGGAGGTGCGGGGTTGTGACTGGGGCGCGGCTTCCGGACAAGAAGAAAGGGGGAGGAGGACCCGCGGGCCCGCCTCCCCCCCCTCTGTGGTCAAAGAGGTCTAGCTGAGGTTGAACAGCGGTCCAGTGATGGCGAGGCCGAGGTTCGCGTTGGTGACAGCAAACAGGAGGAACAGCGCGAGCGCGCCGCCCAGGAGGCCAACGTTCTTGTTGAACGAGATCTGGTCCATCTGCTTGGCCTGAGCGTCACTTTCCTTCCAGTACGCGTGCATGAAGTACGTGACAGGGAGGAGGGTCGCGAAGACCAGGAGCGCGCCGAGGTCGCCGTAGATCCCGAAGAGGACCATGAGCGCACCGAGGCCCATCGTGACGCCCGAGAGGATCACGCCTGCCTTGCCGCCGGGCGCGCCCTTGTAGCTGGCGTAACCGGCCATGGCGTCGGACTTGGTCAGGTGCCCCATGGCGCTGAGCAGGAAGATCAGCGCGAAAAGGATGCGGGCGATGAGGAAGACGGCGTTCATGGAGATCCTTTGAGAGGTTGTCGAGTCAACTAAATGTAGTGGCATTTAGATGACGCGTCAACTACTTGAGCCGTCGCGGATTTGGGGCGTAGCGGAATGGCCGATGCCGAGGCCCGCCGAGCCCCAGTCGGATTCTGCAGCTTTACGGGTTGGTGGACGTCACGACGACGGGTCCGCCCGTTTCGTTGACGCTCGTGACGCTGAAGGTCGAGAAGGCAAGTGCCCCTACCGCCAGAAGCGCGGTGATCGCGAGCGTGACGATGGACACCGCGATGGTCGCGTGCAGCAACCCGCGGCGTGGGGCATCACCCCGCAGCAGCACGACGGCGGCGACGAGGCATCCGATCGCCAGGAGTGCCCCGAAGAACGGGAGTACGAGCGACACGATGGCCGTCGCAAGGAGCGCGGGTGCTATCCAATTGCCCCGTGGCTTCTCGTCGGTCGCAAGCGCCGACGTTGGCGACGCGGGGGTGGCGGGGGTGGCGGCGTCGGCGATTTTCTCGACGGAACCCAGCTCGTCCAACACTGCCCGCACCTGTTCCGTGGTGGGCTCGGCCTCGCCGCCCAGGGCGTCGGTGAGGTGCTCGGTCACTGCGGTGACGGTGTCGAGGCGTTCCTGGGGATCGGCCGATGCCAGCGCCCGGTCGAGGTCGGCGAGGTAGGCCACCACTAGGGGGTGGGAGAGCCCGGTCTGCGGCGCGTTGGTCATCGTGTCTCCTCCAAGATGGCTGTGACGTCCGCGCTAAACGGACGCCACGTGTCGGCGAATGCGGCCAGGGCCTGGGTGCCGTGGTCGGTGAGTTGGTAGTAGCGGCGTGGGGGGCCTGATGTGGACTCCTGCCAGGTGCTTTCCACGAGTCCCTGCTTGCGCAACCGCGACAGCAGGGGGTACAGCGTGCCCTCGCTGGTGAGCAGGCGCGCGGTGGTCAGTTGCGTCGCCAGTTCGAGGCCGTACGCGGGCCGCTGGCGCAGGCACGCGAGCACGCAGTACTCGAGCACGCCCTTGCGTAATTGGGTGAGCACGGCGTCGTCGGGGCTGTCCATGGTGCGACTGTAACAGGTATCGTGCACTGCACGGTAGTGATTACTAGTAGGAACCAAAAGAGACGCGAAGATCGCGTGCCGGCGAGGCTCAAGCGCCGCGTCGTCCGTCCCTACTCCGTCGTCCCTAGTCGGTAGTGCAGGAGGGGTCGGCCATGTGGTCGGTGGTGGTGCCCGCGAGGTAGGTGGCGGGGAACGGGATGTCGAGGCTGTGCGTGATGCCCAGGGTCGTGACGTTCACGGTTGCGACGTCGCTGCCACCTGTCGCGCCTCCGGCCATCATCTCGACACATCTGTCGCTCACGTGCAGGAGAACCACCACGTAGCCGCCCGATGGAACCTCGAGGCTTGCCGCCGGAGTCACGGCTTCCGGACTGATCAAGCCACCTGCCTCGGGATAGTCATATGCGGCGACCTGCACCTCGACCACGTTCCCCACCGACGCGGGTGACACTGTCACGGGGTACGGGCGCGTGTTGCGGACCAGCACGCTGGCCCACGCCCCTGATTCTGTGTCCCACGCCGTCCAGGTCTTTTCTTGGTCATCGGTGGCGCCGGGCACCTTTTGCTCCACGAACTCGGGCCCCTGCCAGGAAAAGCCGGTCGGGGAAAGGGCCGGGTTGAAACCTGCGAGCAGCCAGGTGGCGACGAGTGCGGTGAGCACCACGACCACGCTCCAGACCGCGATCGGCCGAGCCCGACTCGGTCTCGCTTTCGCGGTGGCGACGTCGGTGGTCGCGGAGGGCGCTGTGTCGGGGGAGCCTGTCCCCGGCGAGGAAGGCTGCATGGTCATGATCGCATCGTAGTGAGGCGAAGCCCGTGGGGAGCGGCGAACGTTAAGACCAAGACCGCCTCATCGTTGCCGACTACTCCTCGACGATCTCGCCGCCGCCGAGGCCGGTGCAGTCCACGTCGGCCGTGAGGTGGTCTTCCAGGTAGTCGCCGATGCCCATGTCGCCCACGACGGTTGCGGCGATGTCGCCCCAGTGGTCGCGGCCCGCGAACACGGGATGGCTGGCCTCGCCGTCGTAGTGCGCGCGTGCCAGCGTGCCATGTGGATCGTCCGCGGCGGCCTCGAGGACCTGTCGGCCGGCGGCTGCAGTCTGCTCGGGCACATTCACCAGTGTGAGTAGAACGGCATCGGCGCTCGACGTCGCTGCGGCGGCGAGGCCCACGCGTAGTGCCGCCGCCTGCCCGTCCTGCCAGTCCGAGGCGACCACCGGCAGCGCGCCATGGGGCACGAGGGCCATTGCCGCATCGGCTCCGGCTCCCAGCACCACGATGACCTCGCGGCAACCGGCGTCGCGCAGTGCGGTGCAGGCAATTTCGAGCCAGGGCGTGCCGTCGGGGGCTTTCCGGAGGGCGTAAGGGCCGCCCGCTCCGCTCGGCTCTGCTGCGGCAAGTACAAGACCGGTGACATCCATGCGATTCAGTCTACGGACGACGCGTGCTACGCGCCTCGGGGCGCCGGGGGAATTCGAGTCGCCCCTGGGAGCTCTGGCTCTTGCTCAATCCCCAAGCTCGCGAGTAAATTCATCTCCACGAGCAATGGGGCGCCGTCGCGGAGGCTTCATGCCGGACTGCGGACAGCAAACGGGGGATGGGGGCGGTGCGATGACGTTCAATGCTGGTCTGCGAGGCGAGTCGCGTGCCACGCGTGCCGTCGGAGCCGTCTGTTCGGTAGCTGCCCTCGCACTCATCGCGGGGTGCGACTCGGGTAGCACGCAGGTGCGACTTGAGAACAACTGTGACGTGCCGATCCAGGCTACCTTCACAAATCTGGTGGAGAAGCTGTCTAAGGATGCCGAACCCAGGTGGCTGGCGGAGTGGGAAGTGGACGTCGACGCTGCGCTCGACATCGCCGCGGGTGCGTCGTCAACCCTGACACTGGGTTCGCCATCCTCAGGGAACTCTCGGTCCGGCGGTGCAGCCTTTGTGACCATCCGTGGCGGCGGTGGCGAGTGGATCAATGTGGCCCCCATGGGCGAGGAGGCGCCCCCGGGGGGTAGCGATGTGGGGTACATCAAGGATGGGGTCTTGGTGATCGACGGCGCGCTGTGCGCGCAGTTGGACGGCTAATCCTTGCGCCCTGAGGCGTCCCGCCGTCGGCCGCCTGCAACCCCATGTGAAAGGAAGACTGTGATGACAAAAGTTCTTTCGGTACTCAGCATCGTTCTTGGCGCCGTGGGCGCAGGAGTGGCGGTATCACACGGCTACATCCTGGGGGTGGTCGCCGATCGCCCTGAGTCTGACGGCGCCTTCCAGGGTGTCGAGCTGGAGACGCTGACCCTGACCGCGATCCTCGGCCTACTGGCCGGTGTGGCCCTCGTAGTGACTGGCGTGGTGTCTTCGCTGATTGCTCGCAACAACCGGCCCAGCTAGTACAGGGCGGTCTGCCTGCATCGATGTCGTAGCACGGCAAAAAGGGGCCGAGCGCTTGTGTGCGCCCAGCCCCTTTTCGCAGCAAAGAGTTACTTGCGGTTCGCCTTGTAGTACGCGATAAGCGCCTGGGTAGAGGCGTCCTGAGCGGCCAGTGCGGCCTCGTCGCCCTCGACGGCGGGAGCGATCTGCAGCGCGAGCTGCTTGCCGAGCTCCACGCCCCACTGGTCGAACGAGTTGATGCCCCAGATGACGCCCTGCGTGAACGTGATGTGTTCGTACAGCGCGACCAGCTGGCCGACCACCTGGGGGGTGAGCGACGCGGCGAAGATCGACGTCGTGGGCTTGTTGCCCGCGAACGTGCGGGCCGCGACCAGCGCACCGGTGGTGCCCTCGGCCTCGACCTCGGCGGCGGTCTTGCCGAACGCGAGCGCCTTGGTCTGCGCGAGGAAGTTCGCCAGGAACAGCGCGTGCACGTCCTGGCCGCCATCCTCGAGCGGGTAAGCGGGGTTGACCACGGCGATGAAGTCCGCGGGGATCAGGCGCGTGCCCTGGTGAATGAGCTGGTAGAACGCGTGCTGGCCGTTCGTACCTGGCTCGCCCCAGAAGATCTCGCCGGTCTCGGTGGTGACGGGCGTGCCGTCCCAGCGCACCGACTTGCCGTTTGACTCCATGGTGAGCTGCTGCAGGTACGCGGCAAAGCGGCTGAGCTGCTGCGCGTATGGCAATACTGCGTGCGACTGCGAGCCCAAGAAGTTGACGTACCAGACGTTGAGCAGCCCCATGAGGACGGGCACGTTCTTCTCGAACGGGGTGTTCGCCACGTGCTCGTCGACGGTGTGGAAGCCGTCGAGCAGGTCCCCGAACACGTCCGGGCCCAGCGAGATCGACAGCGACAGGCCGATGGCCGAGCCGACCGAGTAGCGGCCGCCCACCCAGTCCCAGAATCCGAACGCGTTGACCGGGTCGATGCCGAACGCGGCGACCTTGTCGAGCGCGGTGGAGACGGCGACGAAGTGGTGTGCGACGGCGTCGGCCTCGGAAGCCTCGTCACCGGAGATGGCGCCCACTGCGGCGAGCTCTTCCCACAACCAGGTGCGTGCGAGCCGCGCGTTGGTGAGCGTCTCGAGCGTGGTGAACGTCTTGGACGCGACGATGAACAGCGTGGTCTCGGGGTCGAGGCCCTTGGTCTTCTGCGCGATGTCCGTGGGGTCGATGTTGGACACGAAGCGCGCCTCGATGCCCGCGGTCGCGTAGGGCTTGAGTGCCTCGTAGACCATGACGGGGCCCAGGTCCGAGCCGCCGATGCCGATGTTCACGACGTGCGTCACCTTCTTACCGGTGACGCCCTTCCAGTCACCGGTGCGCACGCGCTCGGCGAAGGCGGCGACCTGGCCCAGGACTTCCTGGACGTCGGCGTCGATGTCCTGGCCGTCCACCACGAGGGCGGGGGAGGCGTCGGCCGGGCGACGAAGTGCCGTGTGGAGTACCGCGCGGTTCTCGGTCGTGTTGATGTGCTCGCCCTTGAGCATCGCTGCGTAGCGCTCGGCCACGCCCGTCTGCTCGGCGAGCTTCACCAGGCTGCCAAGGATCTCATCGGTGACGAGGTTCTTCGACAGGTCGACGTGGAGGTCGCCTAGGGGAAGGCTCATGCGCTCCACGCGGCCAGCGTCGGCGGCAAACCAGCCACGCAGGTCGGGCGTAAAGGCGGACTTGTGGGCCTCAAGCTCGGCCCAGGCGGAAGTGGTCGTGGCGTCTATGGGTGCATTCACGGTTACCAGAGTAATGCCGTCGCCTGGGTGTGTCGCCGGGACCGTGGGCACTGCTCCCGTTGGCTACCTCCGCGCCGTCGTCAGCGGGCTCCGGATCAGCCGCGTGCCGCCTTGCGGGGTAGGAGAGCAATGGGTTCTGCGGGAGGGAATGCGACCTTGAGCCAGGCATCAAGGCGAGGGTTCACGTCGCTGATGGTGAGCCCTCGTGCCGCCCCATAGGATTCGGCGTTCCAGCCACGGCGGTAGTGCCCATAGGCGAGGATGCTCAACAGCACTTCGAAGATTCCCCCTCCGCGGCGCACGAGGAAGGGGTAAATGCGCAGCGAAGGATGGGGGAGCTCCCCAGAGTGCCGACGGCGCAGCAGAAAGTCAGTCACGACTGCTGCGGGGATCGCGAGGACCGTGACGACAAGCGCAACGTGGTGATCCGCGGTGAGGATGCGGCCGATCAACGCGTCATTCTTGGCATTCCAGGTCGAATGGTCAGCGAGGGCGACGACCACGCCGAGGGCGCCCGGAATCAGTGCGAAGAGTTTGAACCTGCGCCAAAGGAGCGCTGAGACGCCGACGCCGAGTCCGATGATGGTTCCCCACCCCGCATGCGCGACCAGTGTGGTCGAGCCGCCCACGAAGAAGTTGGGAAAGAAAACGCCCATCTTGCCGTCGAAGACGCCGAGCAGTGTTCCGTCCGAGCTCGTGACCGCACGCGCGTAAACCAGGTCCTCGTGAAGGCCGACGCCGGCACCGACGGCAAAGCCTGCCACCACCATGTCGGAGATGCCCGCGCGTTCGCCGCGTCGCCGCCGATACGCCAGCAGCAGCAGAAGCAACGGAATGACTTTGGACAACTCTTCGAGTGCGGGCGCCAGGTACACGGACATAAAGGGGGTCACGCCCTGCGAGTCGACGATGGGCTTCGTGATCAGGCTGACGATGAAGACTGAGGTGAAGAACCCTCCGAAGAAGGTCACGATGACCTCGCGCACGCCTATCGTGCGCACCACGAAGGTAGCCGCAAGCATCCAGGCGATGACCCAGACATAGGCAAAACTATTGACAAAGAAGGGGCCGAGACCGCTGAAGCCTGTGGTGCCGAAGGACACGATCACGTAGGTGACGCACGACACGATGAGGCCAACGATCGGCACCAGGTCCCACGGGGCCCGTCGGATCCATCCGGCAATCCACCCCAGACCGGAAGAGGAGGGGCTGGAGGCGGGTGCTGTCGTCATCTCTATTCCACCCCGCCTTGCGTGTGGTTGATGTGCGCCATCGCAATGTCCATGCCCGTCTTACCGCCCTTGCTGGACCCGCCGAAGCCGATGCCGTCGTTGTGGAGGATGGTGGTTATCCCCTCTGCCAAAGACTGGCTTCCAGAGACCACGGCTCCCAACACCGAGAGCACGCCGCCCGCGGCTCCACTCGCTCCGGCGACGTGTGCCGCTGTCTCGAGCGCGGCATCCGAAGCCAGGCCGGTCGCTACGTCTGTGGCGATGTCGCTCCCGGACGGGCCGTCGCCAGAGGAAGGCGGGAGGTCCGAGTCGCTCACCGGCGCATCCTGGCTGGCGGCTCCCCAACCGAGCGCCCCCATGAGCGAACCCAGGAGTCCGGGTGAGTGGTCGGAACACGGCAGGCACGTGATGTCCACCAGTTCACCTATGACAAGTTCAGAGATCACGATGCCGCTCCTATCCGTTGCACGTTCTGAGGGGTTTGACGCGTTTGACGGGTATGGCTGGTTGAAGACTAGGGGGCATCCGGGATGGGCACTATGAGTAACTTTCACTCACGAAGAGCGTGCGCGAGGCGGTCGTGGGTGCTCTCGTTGCGGCTGTTTAAGCCGGGGCTGAAATGCCCGAAACGACGTCCACTTCCCGAGCGCGCCGCTCCTGAGTCAGGAAGGTCGCGGCCGGGCCACATGCAGGGAGCCCACGCGCCGCACTACGCGCCCTCTCCAGCGCGCTACTGCGGCCCGCTCTAGTGGAGGGCCTACGGGCTTACTGAGGGCCGACGTGCAGGACGGTGAGCACCGGGGCACCAGTCTCGTCGGAGGCGTCGAGGTCAATCGAGGCGACGATCGCCCAGTCGTGGTCACCCGCCGGGTCATCGAGAACCTGGCGTACCAGCCACGTGCCCTCGGGCAGTGTGCCTTCAGGTGTGGCGGCGAGGGCGGCACGCGCGCCACCCTTCTCGTTGTCCCCGCCGGATTCCACAAAGGTCACCAGAGCGGCCGAGCGCGCGTCAGGGCCGATGCCGATGGCATGGTCTCCTTGCGCCTCAAATAGGGGATCGAGGGCCTCGCGCCATGCGACGCCGCCCCATCCTGAGGAGGAGTCGAGCTCGCCAAGGGCTGGGTAGTTCTCGCGGGAGGCAAGCTCCACGCGGCGGAACATCATGTTGCGCACGAGACGGCGCAGCATGGTCGGGTTGCCTGACATCGGGCGCGCGGGGCCGGGTGCGGTGACGGCCGACGCGGGGTCGACATCGTCGAGGTTGTTGATGTCACCGATAGGCGCATCGGGATTCATGAGGTGTTCCCACTCGTCCAGGAGGGACGAGTCGGTCGCGCGCACGAGCTCGCCCAGCCACGTGGTGATGGCCAGAACCTCCTCCGTGCGGTGCTCCTCCGGGACGGTCTGCCGTAGCGCGCGGTACGCCTCCGCGAGATAGCGCAGCACCACACCCTCGGTGCGCTCGAGGCCGTAGACCGAGACGAGTTCGCCAAACGTCATGGCCTTCTCGAGCATGTCGCGCACTACGGACTTGGGCGACAACTCGGCGTCAAGGACCCACGGGTTGGTGCGGCGATACGCGACGAACGCGGGCTCGAGCAGGTCGGCCAGCGGTTTGGGCCACGTGACCTCCTCAAGCAACTCCATGCGGGCGTCGTACTCGATCCCGTCGGACTTCATCGCACCGATTGCCTCGCCGCGCGCCTGATGCTGCTGTGCCATGAGGATCTGGCGCGGGTCCGACAGGGTCGACTCGATCACGGAGACCACGTCGAGCGCATGGTCGAGCGCGTCGACGTTGAGCAGGTCCATCGCGGCCAGCGCAAACGGAGACAACGGCTGATTGAGCGCGAAGCCGCGCGGCACGTCGACGGTGAGTCGCAACGACGGCCGCTCGCCGCGGGGGTGAGTCGCGTCGGGCACCCTGATGCGTTCGACCACGCCCGCGATGCGCAGCGACCGCGCGATCCTGAGGGCCTGGCGCACGTGGGCCGACCTTTGCGCAGGAGTGTCGTGCACCGCAGCCAGTAGGTCGCGCATTGCGATCACAGGGTCCTGAGCCTCGCGGTTAAGCCATGGGTTCGCGACCCCGCGCGACAGGATGTTGAGCACCATCGCGTGGGTGACGGCGAAGCGGCTCACGAGAGGCTCTGGGGGAGCGTCACGCAGGCGCTCGAACGTCGCATCGGTCCAGTTCACGTGGCCCGCAGGTGCGCTCTTGCGCACGATCTTCTTGCGCATCTTCGGATCATCGCCAGCCTTGGCGAGCGCCTTGCGGTTCTGGATGACGTGCTCGGGCGCGATGACGATGACGTCGCCCTCGGTGTCGAAGCCCGCCCGGCCCGCACGGCCCGCGATCTGGTGAAACTCGCGCGCACTCAGGTGGCGCATGCGCTCGCCGTCGTACTTGACGAGCGACGTGAAAAGCACGGTGCGGATTGGCACGTTGATGCCCACGCCAAGCGTGTCAGTGCCGCACACCACCTTGAGCAGGCCCTGCTGGGTGAGGCGCTCGACCACGCGGCGGTACTTGGGCAGCATGCCCGCGTGGTGGACGCCGATGCCCGCCCGCAGGAACTTGCTGAGCGTCTTGCCAAAGCCGGTGCCAAAGTTGGTGTCGCCCAGCGCGTCGACGATGCGCACGCGCTCCTCCTTGGAGGCCACCTTGGTGCTGAGCAGTGCTTGCGCTCGGTCTACGGCGTCTTTCTGAGTGAAGTGCACGACGTAGACGGGCGCGTGGCCCGTCTGGACCAGCCGCTCGATCACGTCTGGCAGCGGCTCGATGACGTACTCAAACGTGAGAGGCACGGGGCGCTCGGTCGTGGTGACCTGGGCGATCGCGCGGTTGCCGCGACGCTGGAGGTCCTCGACCAGCCACGCGGTGTCGCCCAGCGTGGCCGACATGAGCACGAACTGCGCGTTCGGAAGCTCGAGCAGCGGCACCTGCCACGCCCACCCGCGCTGCGGATCAGCGTAGAAGTGAAACTCGTCCATCACCACGAGCGACGCGTCGGTGGCGGCGCCGTCGCGCAGCGCCAGGTTCGCCAGGATCTCGGCGGTACAGCAGATGATCGGGGCGTCGGGGTTGACCGCCGAATCGCCCGTCATCATGCCCACGTTGGCCGTGCCGAACAAATCAATCAGCGCGAAGAACTTCTCGCTCACGAGCGCCTTGAGCGGCGCCGTGTAATAGGTGCGGCCGCCGGTGCCCGCCCGATGCGCTGCGAGGGCCGCGAAGTGCGCGCCCGTGGCCACCAGGGACTTGCCGGAGCCGGTGGGCGTCGCGAGGATCACATGCGCGCCGGAGACGATCTCGATGAGAGCCTCGTCCTGGTGCGCATACAACTCCAGGCCCTGGTCAGCTGCCCAGCCGGAGAATGCCTCGTAGAGGGCGTCCGGATCGGGGGCGACGCCAGCGACCGCGTCGGGAAGGCGGTCGAGCAGGGGCGCGGCGGTGGAAGTCATCTGTGCCATTGTCCCGCCCGCGCGTGTGGCGTGCGACCAGTGGCGTCGGGGACCGCGGCTGGCTCAGACGCACAAAACCCCGCCGAGGTGTGTTCCTCGACGGGGTTTCGCGTGCGGCCGGACTGCGCGGGGGCGCGGCACGGCGGGCTAAGCGATGTCGTAGACGGTGGTCGCCTCGTTGGCGGACCTGATCTCGTCCTGGATCTTCTCAGGGAGGTGCGAGAAGAGGTTGGTCTCGTTGTTCAATGAGAACGCTGACAGGAACTTGGTGAACATGGGGCTCTCCTTGGTGTTGGTGTGGCGCACCGAGAGCCTGAACGTGGAGTCCGGGCTACCGGGGCCCCACGTTGGGATCAAAAAACTCGCCATGGCCGTTTCGTAAAGCGACGTTGCCATAGCGAGTGAGTACGGAATTTCTTGTCTTACACCGGCTTGAACGCTTCAGATCGCCGATGCATTCCACCCTGATTTTGCGCCAGGCGCCAGGCGCCGGGGCAGCGGTGATGGGTGAGCGTCGGCCGGGCCCACAAACCCCGCCGAGGTATGGGGTCCAGGCGGGCTTTGTGTGATGCCGCGCCGTGGGATTGGGCAGCGGAACGAATTAGCGGATGTCGTAAACCGACGTCGCCTCGTCGGCGGCCCTGATCTCAGCCTGGATTGCCTCGGGAAGGTGCGAGAAGCGGTTGATGTCGTTCTTGGTTGAGAACGCTGAAATGAATTTGGTGAACATGGGGCTCTCCTTAGTGCTTGTGTGGTGCACCGGGAGCCTGAACGTGGAGTCCGGGCTACCGGGGCCCCACGTTGGGATCAAAAAACTCGCCATGGCCGGCTGCAAGAGCGACGGTGCCATAGCGAGTTACAGGGAACAGATTAGCACTTGCTAGCAGGCATGTCACGTTCCCTTGCCACCACGAGGCCCCGTTGCGAGGACCAGAATCGGTTCAGCATCGTCCGTAATTCGGGGGCCGTGGCATCCGCTCCGAAGGCGTCAGTGCCCGGTTCAAACATGACCCCACTCGCGAGCGGTCCAGCGGGCACTGGGTCGAATCCAAGGGTGTCTACCAGGGCCGATGTCCGGGCGACGTCGTCGGGATCGTCGCCAGCGACGGCCAGCGCGCGGCGCTCGGGATCGCCCTTGGGGCGCGCCAAATTCTCCAGTTCCCAGAGGCTCGCGTGATTCATCGATTTCACTAGGCGCGTGTCCGCCAAAAAGGCCTGAACTGTCTCCGAAGTCGAGGTGCGAGGGTCCGAAAACTCGGGGCGTAGGCCGTCAAGCTCCCACCAATAGTTCATCGCGTCGATCACGAGCTTGCCGCTTAATGCCGCGACGGGGAGCGTGCGGAACTTGGGCAGCGGGATGGCGAGGATGACGATTTCGGCGCGGGCGGCGGCCTCGTCCGCGGTGGTCGCGATCGCTCCGGGTGCCTCGATCGCGATGCCTGCGGCGATGCCCTCGGGCTCGCCCGATCCGGCGATCAGGACGTCAAGTCCCGCGTCGCGAGCGAGGCGGGCGAGCGCGATGCCCACGCGGCCGGCGCCCAGTATGCCGACGGTGCCGATCAACTGTGACGCCATTGCTTCATCGTAGGCGGGTACATGACGTGCCCACAGGACATGGCTGGGTGACCGGTCCGGTACGTGACGTGCCCACAGGACATGGCTGGGAGACGGGTTCGGTACGTGACGTGCCCACAGGAGTTGAAGGGCGCCGCATCTAGTTGAGTGCGGAAGGCTCGCGCTCGTCGTCGTCGACCTGGCTCATGTGTGGCGCGAGTGTCTGGATCACGACGGCGGCGCCCACGAGCGACCCAGCCAGCGGCATCAGCGTCCATCGCAGGATCCCGATGAGCAGGTTCACGAACCAGAACCCAGCGATCGCGGTCGCGCCCGTGTACTCCGACAGCCAGACGAGGGCGTCGATCCCGTAAGCGGCCGTGAGTCCGCCAAAGATGAACAAGCCAACGGCCCACTTCATGCACTTGACGGCAACTGGATGCACGGAAGGCCCCCTTCATGTGCGGCATGCCAAGGCGGCACACCGGACGGATTTTTACGCTAGCACGGCCCCCTCGGGGAGGTGCTGCCAGGCCCTAGGCGACGGGAGCGGGCAGCGGAGCTGTCGAGGAGATCGGGCTCACCACGTTCGCGCCGCACAGCACGACGCCCACGCGGGAGCCGGGCTCCGGCACCCATCGTCCCGTCAGCAGTGCGGCGAAGGGCGCCGCGACGCCGGGCTCGACCACCACGCGCAGCAGGCGCCACAGCCGGCTTTGCGCGGCGAGCACATCGTCGTCGGTGACCACGACGCTGCGCACGCCGTTGCGGGTGAGGGACTCCCACGGCACGGCGCCGATGGTCGCCCCGAGGTGATCCGCGGCGACCCCTGAGATGGGAACCGAGACCGGCCCTCCCGCCTCAAGTGCCGCAGCAAACGATGCGGTGCCCACCGTCTCGCAGCCGATCACGGGGATGCGGTCCTCGCACCACGCGGCTGCGCCGCCAGCCAGTCCGCCTCCGCCTACCGCGACGAGCATCGCGTCGAGCCCACCGTCGTCCCTGGTAGCCAGGTCAAATTCGCGGGCTACGGTTCCGGCCCCAGCCATGACCACCGGGTCGTCGAAAGCCGCGATTGAGGTGGCCTCGTGTTCCGCGAGATAGGTGAGCGAGGCCGCGTACGCCTCGGGGTAGGTCGACCCGACGGAGTGCACGTGCGCGTTCAGATCGACCAGCCGCTCGACCTTGGAAGGGTTCGCCGTGGTGGGCACAAAGATGTGGGCCTCGTGGCCAAAGCGCTGCGCCGCGTAGGCGACCGCGGCACCATGGTTGCCACCCGAGGCGGCGACGATGCCCGCCTCGGCGATCGGCTGGGTCGCCACGTAGTGCACCGCGCCGCGCGCCTTGAATGCGCCGGTGACCTGGAGGTATTCGAGCTTGAACACGAGCGTCGCGTCGATGCCGAGCGTGTCGCCGGCAATCTCGATCACAGGGGTGCGGCGCACGTGTGCCTTGATGGCCTCGGCGGCGGCCGTGATCTCTGCGGGCGTTGGCACTCTGATGTCGGTCACAGTGCCAGTGTCTCGCGTCTGTGCCGCACTCCGCGCGCGAGAGGTCCCGGAGTCGTAGGTGCGTGGTGGAATGGGGGAGTGACTGAAGCCCCCGCCGACGCTGCCGCCGCTCGAGCCCGCCATGCCTCCTTGGTTCAGGAGATTGAGGAGCACCGCGCACGGTATTACGGTGACGATGCCCCCACGATTTCCGACGGCGAATACGACGCACTCGAGCGCGAGGCGCGCGAGATCGAGGCGCAGTTCCCCGAGTTCGTGGAACCGGAGTCGCCCACCCAGACGGTGGGGAGCGCCGGCGTACAGACCGGCTTCGCCTCGGAGCGTCACCGCGAACGCATGATGAGCCTCGACAACGCGTTCTCCATCGACGACGTCGCGGCGTGGTTTGAGCGCGTGACCAAGGACGCGGGGCCGCAGGCAGTCGTGTGCGAGCCCAAGATCGACGGACTGTCGATCTCGCTGACCTATGTGGACGGCGTGCTTGAACGTGCGCTCACGCGCGGCGATGGCACCACGGGTGAGGTGGTGACCGCGAACGTGCGCACCATCGGGTCAATCCCCGAGCGGCTCGCTGGACTGGTGCCCGCATTGGTCGAGATCAGGGGAGAGGTCTTCCTCCCCGTCAGGGAATTCGAGCGACTCAATGAGGCTCTGCTAGCCGAGGGCAAGCCTCCCTACGCGAACCCGCGCAACACCGCGGCCGGTTCGCTGAGGCAAAAGGATGCGGCGGTCACGGCGACGCGCCCGCTCGCGATCACGACGTACGCCTTGGGTGCTCTCGACTGGGGCACCGCCGATGCCGACCCTCGCATCGGCTCTCAACATGGTGTCTACCAGGTGCTCCGCGACTGGGGCCTGCCCGTGAGCGAGCATGCGAAGGTGGTCGACGGCGTCGGCGAGGTCGAGGCGTTCCTGCGCGAACTCGAGGCGAAGAGGCACTCGCTCACGCACGAGATCGACGGCGCGGTGCTCAAGGTCGACAACCGCGCGGTCCAGGCCGAACTTGGCTCCACCAGCAGGGCTCCCCGCTGGGCCCTCGCGTATAAGTTCCCTCCCGAGGAGGTGCACACCACCCTGGAGGCGATCGAGGTGGGCGTGGGTCGCACTGGGCGCGTGACTCCGTATGGCGTGATGACGCCGGTCACGGTCGCGGGCTCGACGGTCACCTATGCGACGCTGCACAACTTCCATGAGGTGGTGCGCAAGGGCGTCCTCATCGGCGACACCGTGGTGCTGCGCAAGGCAGGTGACGTGATTCCCGAGATCGTGGGCCCTGTCGTGGCCGCGCGCACGCGCACGGAAACCGCGTGGGTCCCGCCCACCGCCTGTCCGTCATGTGGCACCGAGCTGGTGGAGCAGAAGGAGGGCGACAAGGACATGCGTTGCCCCAACGCCCAGGCGTGCCCCGATCAGATCAAGGACCGCATCGCCTTCATTGGCTCGCGCGGGGTGCTCGACGTCGAGGTCTTGGGTGAAAAGGCCGCCGCGGCTCTGGTCGACGCGAACGTGCTCACCACTGAGGCCGGTCTGTTCGACGTCGCCGAGGATGACCTCAAACGCGCGACGCTGTTCACCCTCGACGTCGGCGAGAAGCTCACCAAGGCTCAACGCGAAGCGGGGGAGGAGCCCCGTCTAGCGGGCGACCTGAACCGCAATGGCTCGAGGCTCCTGGAGGAGCTGGCGAAGGCCCGCGCACAACCGCTGTGGCGCGTTTTGCTGGGACTCAGCATCCGCCACGTGGGCCCCACGGCGTCGCGCGCGCTCGCGAGTTCCTTCGGTTCGATGGATGCGATCAGAGCGGCGAGCAATGCCGAACTAGCGAGCGTCGACGGCGTGGGCCCCATCATCGCGGACGCGGTGATCGAGTGGTTCCAGGTGCCGTGGCACGTGGAAATTGTGGACCGTTGGGCCGCCGCAGGGGTGCGTATGGAGGACGAGCGCGACGCGTCGATTCCGCAGACTCTCGCGGGGCTCACGATCGTCGCCACGGGCTCACTTGAGCGGTTTACCAGGGATAGTGTGAAAGAGGCGATCATCTCGCACGGAGGCAAGGCGGCGTCGTCCGTGTCCAAGAACACGGACTACGTGGTGGTGGGCGCTAGTGCGGGGAGCAAGGCCGCTAAGGCGGAGCAGCTAGGCGTCCCGATCCTCGATGAGGAGGCCTTCGAGGCGCTGCTGGTCGCGGGTCGCGACGGGGTAGAGGGCAGCCCGCATCCCCTGTAGGGTATGCCGACGAGTCCGGCATGCCGGGTCTGAATTGCCCTGGCGCCACCAGCGCCGAAGGCCGTAGATTGAGCACAACGACCACGAAGGCGATCCCATGAGTTTGAGACGCGACATCGTTACCTCCACCACGACCAAGACGCCAGAGGCCGGCCCCGTGCGCTGGTGGCTTCTCTTAGTGGGCGCGCTCGTGGTCCTCACGCTCCTGACGTGGGGCTTCGCGTCGTCGGTCCAGAGCGCGACGGTTTCCGATGCCAAGCACGCGCTTGCGAAGGCCGGTCTCGAGTCCGTGACCGTTGACGGCGCCACGTATCGCGATGTGCGTCTCGAGGGCCCGTCTGGCGATGAGGCGGCGGCCCGCGCCGCTCTCGCCAGTCTCGCGCTTTCGCACGGCATCGCGTATGCGCCCACGGGCGATTCGGCGATGGCCGACGACGCGATGGCGTCGCCAAGCCCGTCGCCGTCAGCCACCGAAACCACCCCGTCGGCGGAACCCGCGACACCCTCGCCTAGCGCCGAACCAAGCGCGACTCCCACCGAGGAGCCCGTCGAAATCGCCGACCTCCCCGAGTTGTCGGACCTCCAGTTTGAGACCGGATCCGCGACGCTGACGGGAGCGAGTTCAGTGGTTCTCGACCAGGCCGCAGAAGCGATCGTCGCCGCGATGGCCTCGCACCCGACGCTTCACCTGGCGATCAACGGGTACACCGATAACCTCGGCGACCCCGCCGCGAACCTCGCGCTGAGTCAGCAGCGGGCCGAGGCAGTGAGCGCTTATCTTTCCAACCATGGTGTTCCGGCCGAGGCGCTCAGCGCGACCGGCTTCGGCGAAGCCAACCCGATTGCCAGCAATGACACAGCCGACGGCCGCGCCGCGAACCGTCGTGTCGACTTCGTAACCACTGAAGGGTAAAAATTTCTCATGGGTGCAGCACTTCGCGAGGCCTGGTTGTGGCTTCTTCTCGCTTTCATTCTCGGTCTCGTGATCGGCTACTTCGTCAAGAAGTGGACGGTGCGCGAGCGCACCACGACCGACGCGTCGACCACCACGCGCATCTCTGAACTCGAGGCGCAGCTCGACGAGTGCAAGGGATCCAAGGACGCTGCAGCCAAGGCTCCGGCTCCGGCTCCGGTGACGAGCGCGGCTTCCGCTGCGGCCGCACCCGCGACGTTGGTGGCTCCGGTCGCCAACAAAGCCCCTGCCGCCAAGGCCCCCGTGGCGCAGAAGACCGCTGTCGTCGTGGCCCCCGCCGCGAAGGCCCCCGCCGCGAAGGCCCCCGCCGCGAAGGCCCCCGCCGCGAAGGCCCCCGCCGCGAAGGCCCCCGCCGCGAAGGCCCCCGCCGCGAAAGCCCCC
>Ga0209100_1000196_pt1 | contig 65817 bp, 54 predicted proteins | sample lystaG_FD_185480 | JGI IMG/M metagenome (GOLD analysis project Ga0209100, IMG submission 185480) | Glacier valley bacterial and archeal communities from Borup Fiord, Nunavut, Canada, to study Microbial Dark Matter (Phase II) -... | ecosystem: Environmental > Aquatic > Freshwater > Ice > Glacier ... | reverse complement strand
CCTTGGATTTCTTGGGCCGAATGGCGCAGGGAAGACTACAACGATGAATATAATTACCGGGTATTTATCAGCTACGGCCGGTACGGTTACCATCAACGGTTATGATATTCTTGAGAAACCGGCTGAGGCTAAAAAATCAATCGGATACCTTCCTGAGCATCCGCCTCTTTATCTTGACATGACAGTCCTTGAATATTTAAAATTTATCTGTGAACTCAAAAAGATTCCTAAGGCAGATCGTATTCGTCAGATTGCAGAGATCATGCGTCTTGTCAGAATTTATGAAGTCTCAGACCGGCTCATACATAATTTGTCAAAAGGATATAGGCAGCGCGTGGGAATTGCTCAGGCGCTTGTCGGCAATCCTGAAGTCCTTGTACTTGATGAACCGACAGTCGGACTTGATCCCAAGCAGATTATTGAAATTCGCAGTCTAATAAAGACACTCAGCAGGAAGCACACAATTATACTAAGCTCTCATATTCTTCCTGAGGTGCAGGCAGTATGCGACCGTGTTGTCATTATACATAACGGTAAAATAGCCGCCATTGATACCCCTGATGCTTTATCGCACAGGATGGCGGGCGCCGATCGCCTTGCCCTGACATTCGAAGGACCGTATAAAGAGGCTTACAGCAGGCTTGTGAGCCTGTCGGGTGTCCTTTCAGTACAGCATATAAAAGAGCATGAAAATGTGCAGCAGATTCATATTACAGCTGATCCAAAAATGGATGTCAGAAAATCCATATTTTTCCTGATGGCAAAACAGTCCTGGCCTATACTTGAATTCAGATCGCTTGATCCGACTCTGGAGGAGATTTTTTTGAGCGTTACGGCATCAGATGAGAAGAGGCGGTAAACTAAATGAAAGCAATATATAAACGCGAACTTGCGTCCTATTTTCGGTCTCCTGTCGGCTGGATAGTAATTACACTTTTTGTTTTACTGGGAGGTTTCTATTTCAGCTTTGCCATGCAGTCTTCACTTTCAGTGGACATTGGCAGTGAGATCCTTTGGCTGGAACCGGTGTTTTTCATAGTTATCCCCTTGATAACCATGCGTCTGTTTTCAGAAGAGAAGAAAAACGGCACGGAAGTTCTTCTTTTTACGTCGGCTGTACCCCTATATAAAATTGTTCTGGGAAAATACCTGGCCGCTTTGTCTCTTATAGGTATTATGCTTTCGAGTTCTATCCTTCATATTATTTTAGTTGCAGTCATGGGCGGGCTTTTAAATGCAAGTACTCTTGGCGCATATATCGGGTTTGTGTTACTGGCAGCCGTTTTTATATCCATTGGATTGATGGCTTCGGCCTTAACGGAGAATCAGATTATCGCTGCTGTCGTCAGTATCGTCATCATCCTTTTTACTGCGCTTCTTTCCTTGATTGCGAGCGCCGTCGAAAGCATTTTTGTCAGTACGGCAAGCATGTCCAATTTTTTGAATTTGTCGTCAGAGTCAATAAATAAAGCGGGTGAGAATATTGCCCGGGCGATCAATTGGTTTGATCCATTTGCACGAACCAATTCCTTTTCACTTGGGATTTTCTCAATTAGTCCTCTTGTTTTTTGTCTGAGTCAGGTTGCATTATTTTTGTATATCACGTATCGAATTCTTGAAAAGAGGCGCTGGAGTCAGAGCTGATTTTTCTGTATAGAAGTGGGAGGTTAGTTCATGGGCCGCATAAATAGTAAAGTAACCGATAAGACCGGGACTCCGGCAAATCATATGCAGCGAAAAACAGTTATAGATAAGAGGATTCATTCTCTTCGCGTCTTTTCGATAGGTTCTGTTATTGTTCTGGCTGCTATTCTTCTGACGGTCAATCTTTTTTTTGACTCAGCGCTCAGCGACAATTTGACCTGGGACTTGTCGAGCACTCAGGTTAATTCAATCGGCGATATCTCTAAGGGAATCGTCTCAAAATTGGATAAGGACGTTGAAATTGTAGGTCTTTTCGAACGGACAAATGAAACAGAAGTAACCTATAAGGATTTCATTCCTCTTCTGGAGGATTATGAAGCACAGTCCAATGGGCGTATAACAGTTCGTTATGTTGATCCGGCCAAGTATCCGTCTATTCTTGCAGAACTCGATCCTAATAATACGATTGAACCGGCAGCCGGATCATTTGTTATCAAGTGCAATAATAAGCTTAAAACAGTAAACCCTGGCGATTGTTACATATACGATCAGACGGCTTATTACTATTACGGTGAGTATGTGGTCGCATCAACGACGGTTGAGTATAATTTTACCGGCGCCATCTCGCTTTTGTCTTCTGATACGGTTTCAAAAGTATATTTCACCACAAACCACAGTGAAGCTTCTCATGTCCAGTTAACAACTCTTTTGAATAATAACGGGTTTGAGGTTGGTGATATCTCCACACTATCAGTGGATGCCATACCGGATGACTGTTCACTTCTTATTATAGATAATCCCCAAAATGACATCTCGACAGATGATGTTCCCATGCTTACTGCATACTTGGAAAGAGGCGGGAACCTGATTGTAATATCTGATTTTGCGAGCGCAGATTTGACCTTTGACCATTTGAATGAAGTGCTCCACTCGATGAATCTCAACCTGACAAACTCACTTATCAGCGAAAATGACATGAATTACCGGATACAGGCGACAACCGGATTTGCGTCTTATGCAGATGTTCCTTCGGGTACATTTGCATCTGTACTGTCGGAGAGGGCGATACTGACGGCCAATTCACGTGCAGTAACAGTCTTTAACAATCCTAAAGCTTACATCACGAGTGAGCCCGTTTTAACGACTTCGGCTTCTGCGGTTCTTTTGGACAATGGAGACGAAAACAACACCGGCACAGAGGGTATCTTCAATATCGCTGTGTATTCTGTTAATACAGGCGGTACTATTGCAAGCGAAGCTGTAGTGATCGGTACAACATACCTTTCGAGTGAAGAATATATCAGCACATATTCCTTAAATGATCAGAACATAGCATTCTTCAGTTCTATCGTGAATGTTCTTTGCGGGACGGAGAATAACACACAGGTCCCTGTCAAGGAATATCCGAACTATGGACTTTCTTCAGCACCTTCCGCGAGTACGCAGGGGATATGGTCTGTGGTTCTTATCGCAGTCGCTCCAATGATTTTCCTGGGACTGGGAATTCTGATATATAATCGACGTAAAAATCTGTAAGGAGAGAAAGGCGGACGGCATGAAAACCTGGAAAAACCTAATTGTACCAGTTATCATTCTGGCTGCCCTTCTTGGCGGGTTCATTTTTTATAGCTTTGTCATAAAGGACCGGCAGATTGCGGATCAGCTGGAATCCGCAGAAACAGTGGATTCCGGAAACTTCCTGGTTAATTTTCTGCCCGAAGATCTTGCCGGCATACATGTACTTAATAGTGATGGCTCAGGATATACGGTTTCACGGTATGAGACGGATACTGAAGAATCGTATTCGTGGAATTATGGGGCTGATAATGAGGATGTATCCGGTTACCGGTTTTCACAAATTAAGCTGATATCGTTTTTAACCCAAATATCCTCCTGTATGATCACAGATACTATTAATCAGGGTAATGACGTATTCACAGAATACGGCCTTGATAAACCATCCGTTGAAGTCAGATACACACTTCTATCGGGAGAGACTCATACGGTGCTTTTTGGTGATCCAACGTATGAGGGGAGTGGTGTGTACTGCATAGCGGATGACTCGGAAACCGTATATACAACGAATATAGAGAAACTGACTGCATGCTCCAGTACGCTTTTGGATTTTCTTGACTTATCCATAACAGATGTTGCGGCGGAAGATGTAGATTCCATAAGTTTTGAACGGATGGAAGACATTCTTTACGTGTCCGCCGCGGGTCCCGGGACACAAGTATCCGAAGATTTATCCGGGACTGCTGCATTAAGCAAATGGATGATAACGAGTCCCTTTGTGATCGGAGCAAGTGAATCATTTGGTGCTGTGCTGGACTCGGTTCTTGCACTTTCTGCTTCATCGTACGTAGATTTGAATCCCCTCGGTTATTCAAAGTACGGACTTGATAACCCGGGCTACATCTTTGACATTTCACTCACGGACTTAACGACCATTCAAATAATGATTTCCAAAGAATACAGCGGTGTATATTATGGAAGAACCGAAGATTCTCCTGCCGTTTTTTCAATGGATACTGCTTTGATTAAAGGGCTTCAGACTCCTCTTATTGATATGATTCAACCGTATCCGATATATGATATGCCGGAGAATATTAAAAATATTGAAGGAGTTTTTCCAGAAGGTACTTTTTCGATAGACATGAATATTGCTGAAAATGGAAAAATATCCGATGATGATACTCTTATTAAAGTGAACGGCGTTAATGCAAAAGTTGCGGATAAGAACGGAAGATATTATTTTGATTTGCTTTTTGAAGGAATTGCCTATATAAATATTACGGATTTTGATTTTGCCGCAAACCCAGTGAACACTAAGGAAATTTCGATTACTATGACCCGCAGGGACAGCAAACAGACTATAATAGACCTTGCGGTCAGAGACGAAAATACGTATTATGCATTTATAAACGGTGAGTATCATGGATTTCTTGTCTCAAGGGGTGAGATTTACAAAGATAACGGTACGGACCTTTATGAATATGGGGCATGGGCAGCATACAAACGCCTTATGGAAGCCATAGACGGTGACAGCGGCAGCGGAATATACGTAATATCAGATTAATACGTAATATCAGATTAATAAGATAGGGGTATGGAATGCCTTCAACAGATTCAGACAGTAGACGAAGAAAAAGACATGTCAAACGGCGGTCTCTTTTGCCGCTTTTAATATTTTTTATCGTGGCCCTTATGGCTTCTTCCGGTGTGTTAATTTACCTGCTGAGAAATCATCTGGAGGCTTCCGTCGGCGTTGAAACTACAACCCGGCTTTCTGCACAGGACGGATTTGACTGCGAATACTCAGAAGCACAGAAGCTTTATCCGTTTTCAGACGGAGTACTCAAAGTTACAGCAACGCGCGCTGCTTATCTTTCGATGACGGGAACCGAAATTTACGGTGTTGATATTAAGATGGATAATCCATTTTGTGTTGTCAGCGATAACTTTGCACTGGTTGCGGATTCCGGTGGATATTTCTGTGTGCTCCTGGATGAGACAGGGCTGATTTACGAAAAACAGATGACGGGAGCGATTAGTTTCGGCACACTTTCATCTGACGGATATGTTGGACTTATTATGGAAGAACCGAGCACGAAAGGCGCTGTTTATCTTTTGGACCCGTCCGGCAAATTTCTTGCACAATGGAATTCTGTCGAATCCGGTTATCCTGTATCCATATCTTTTTCTCCGGATCAGTCATATGTTGATATTGCACTTGTTGATACGGATGGCTCTTCCATCCAGCCGTACTTAAAGCAAATTGGCCTTCCTACTGTAGCAGACGACAGGAAGCCCAAAGAACTGGCACTTTATACGCCGGATGTCTCCGCTATACTTTCGAGTATTTCCTATATAGGAAACAGCAGGACAGTACTGGCCGGGATCTCGGATATAATGGTTTTTTCCGGTGATGAAGTGGATACCATGTCTTCGACATATGAACAGATATTCTCGGTTATTTCAGCAGGTGACGGCATTGTAGTTATTTACTCGGACGGCCTTGGACAGGAGATCCGGATGGAGTATCTCGGGGCCGGATTTGAGCATGGCAATTCAATTGTGATTGGGAATACGTTTATAGATGCAAAGGCTAAAGACGGAAAAGTTGTTATAGCCGTTGATGATAAAATTGTGCTGGTTGACGCAGTATCCCTGGATATTAAAAAATCAATAACGGTTGACCAGGAGATACTTAAGATTGGTTTTAAACAGGATGGAACAGTGGTGGCTGTCACCGCTGACAGTGTACGTGAACTTACTCTGTAAGGCGCATAACAAACAAGGAGGTATAGTCTTTTGGAGACAGAATTGAAACTTCGGTTTTCTTCGTCAGAAGAAATGATGAAGTTATGGAGAGCGGAATGGTTTGCTGATATTCTTATTCCGAACTCGGAAAAAACAGAATATTATGATACAAAATATTATGAGACGAAGGATCGGTCATTGCTTGAATTCAGCGCAAGTATCCGCGTCCGTGAGATTCGTGACGGTGATTTTGTTCATACAGTAAAAATTGGCGGCACCAGCCGCGACGGTCTTCATCAGAGGTACGAATGGAACCTTGAGACAACGGAGGATGAATTTGATGCGGAAACATTTGCTCTGCATGGCATTTCGGATGGAGATCCTGCGGAAATTCTAACAGCTGTTCTTGACTCGATATCAGGAAAAGAACTCATCCCGATCTGCAGAACAAGCTTTGAACGTACTTTATCGCTTGCCGGATTTGGGGACAGCCTTTTGGAAGTCTGTTTTGATTTTGGAACGCTTTACGCCAAAAACGAACAGGAGAAACTGTGCGAGCTTGAAATAGAGCTTAAGCAAGGGGATGTCCGTGATGTTTTGTCTCTGGGCGAAGAAATTATTGCAAAAACGAATGCCGTTCGCGATGACCGCGGCAAATATGCCCGGTGCCTTGCGCTGCTGGAAATATAATGAGCATGCCTTCAAAATCCGAAGATCAGGACAATATGGAGATAGATATTGCAGTGATAGGCGGCGGCGCTTCAGGGATGGCCGCTGCTGTTTTCGCGCAGCGGACATTTATGGAAAAGCAGGGGAAGCCTTGTCGTGTTGTAATTATTGAACGAAATGACAGAGTCGGCAAGAAGCTTCTGATGACTGGAAACGGCCGCTGTAATCTGACAAATCTTGACGATGATCTGTATCATTATCATGGTACGGATACACTTTTTGCCAAAGGAGCCCTTCTCAGATATCCGCCGCCTTACGTGATTTCATTTTTCGATGAAATTGGCGTTGTCTGTACCGTTGATGAGAGTCAAAAAGTATACCCATTAAGCCTTCATGCAGCATCTGTCCTTGATTCTTTGCGTCTTTGCCTGTCTGAACTGGGCGTTGAGGTCAGAACGGGTGCTCAGGTAGTCGGTCTGTCCAGGGATATACACGGCTTTAAGCTGGGACTTGCTGATAATACTGTAATACGTGCAGCTGCCGTAATAGCTGCTCCAGGAGGCATGTGCGCGCCTTCAACAGGCTCTGACGGAAACGGATACAAACTTCTGTCTCGGTTTTCTCACGAAATTCTGGCTCCGGTCCCCTCAATTGTTCAGCTCAGGACGGATACCAAATTCTGCAAGCCGTTATCAGGCAATAAAATACAGGGATCAGCCGCTTTATATATCAACGGCAAAAAAATCAGAGAAGAGCAGGGGGAAATACTTTTTACCGACTACGGGCTGTCCGGACCGCCTATTCTTCAACTTTCCGGTTATGTATCCCGTACATTATCAGACAAATCAAGTCAGGGCAAAAACGCTTCGATCCAGATATTTCTTGATTTTCTTATTGACCGTACTCTCGATGAAGTCCTTGCGATGCTGTATATGCGCAGAGAATCATTCTCTGAACGTAAGCTCGAAGAATTCCTGACAGGACTTTTTCACAGACGGCTTGCTTTTGGACTGCTTCGCGAAGCGACGGATAAGCCGATGTCTGCACTCGTTTCGAGTCTTACAGACATCGAGATTAATAGACTGTCCTCTGTCTGTAAGGCCCTGCCGGTCCGCGTAACGGGAACTATGCCTTTTGCAAATGCACAGACTACAGCCGGGGGAATCTCGACGAAAGATTTTGATCCGTCGACCCTTTCGTCTGCTAAATGTCCGGGTCTTTTTGCCGCAGGAGAAATACTTGATATAGATGGAGACTGCGGAGGGTATAATCTTCAGTGGGCCTGGTCGTCCGGATTTCTGGCAGGAAGTTCTGCTGCACAATATGTAATTAAAGAGAGAAGTGTATGAAGTTAGAAACTACCCTGTCTTTCGGACTCGATGAATATAATCAGCTTCCTTTAAGTCCGGATTTGAATAATGAAGAAAAGGATCTTCTCAAGTCTGCATGTGCAGCTCTTAAGATTCCGTTCAAATCAAACATGCGCTCTGTGATTATTAAAAAATCCGTAGATGCCAGGAAAAAATCGCAGATACGTATTACTTTTCGTGTGTGTGTAACGGATATTCCGGAAGAGGCGAACAAAAAAATCGCACAGACCCCTTCCCTGATATCTTCGAATTCCAAACCTGCAGTTATTGGATTTGGTCCGGCCGGCATGCTGGCCGCTCTTATGCTTGCGCGTGCCGGTCTGGCTCCGGTTATTATTGAGAGAGGCTCAAGTGTAGAGAAGAGATCTTTGGATGTAGCCGAATATTTTGCGTCCGGAAAGCTTTGCACGAATTCAAACGTACAGTTCGGCGAGGGTGGTGCGGGTACCTTTTCTGACGGCAAACTTAGTTCCGGCGTATCAGATCCGAGAAGATCCCTGGTCTTAGAGACACTGGTCCATGCAGGGGCGCCGCCTGAAATTCTATATCTCTCACATCCGCATGTCGGCACAGACCGTCTCAGGAATGTTGTTTTTAATATTCGAAGGGAGATTCTGTCACTGGGCGGAACTTTTCTTTTTGAGCGTCAGGTTACAGGTTTCAAAATTGAAAACCATGTTTTGCAGGGCGTTTTTCACGCACCTTCGGGAAACACGGCAGATACGGAGTTTTTAGCAGCCAAAGAAGTGATTCTGGCAATCGGCCACAGTGCAAGGGATACATTTTTGGAAATTAACAGGCTGGATATTCCGATGACGACAAAACCATTTTCTGTAGGCGTACGTATCGAACATCCCCAGGAATGGATTAACAGGGCACAGTATGGTGCATCCGCCGGTCACAAAGCGCTGCCTCAGGCCGACTATAAACTTGTCTCGCATACTTCTACGGGTAGGGCACTATATACATTCTGTATGTGCCCGGGTGGTTTTGTTGTTGCAAGCAGTTCGGAAGAAGGCCATGTTGTAACCAACGGAATGAGTAATTATCATCGTGACGCCCCCAATGCCAACAGTGCAATTCTTGTTGGCGTAGATACCGCAGATTTTGAAGGTTCCGATGTCTTTTCCGGTGTTCGCTTTCAGGAACGTCTTGAACAAATAGCCTATGAGGCCGGCGGGAAGAGCGGGAAAGCTCCCTGTCAGAGATTTGGAGATTTTCTGGAAAATAAGGCTTCCGTGAGCTGCGGAGAAGTTAAGCCGTCTTATCGTCCCGGTGTCGCATATACAAATCTTCGAAATCTTCTTCCGGGTAATATTGCGGATACCCTATGTGAGGGTGTTCAGGGAATGAATCAGCGGCTTCCGGGATTTTCACATCCCGACAGTATTCTTACCGGTTTTGAGACCCGGAGTTCCTCTCCGGTTCGAATCACGCGCGATGAATCGCTGCAGAGCACAGGTGTATCCGGGATATATCCCTGCGGTGAAGGCGCAGGATACGCAGGCGGAATTATGTCGTCGGCCATAGACGGGATTCGCTGTGCAGAAAAAATCATCGAAAAGCGTTTGATATAAAGTGTGGTAAAATATAAATATAAATATTTGCTTTGTTTATACTCACAATTCAGCGAGCTGTGAAAGGAGTATATGTACAAAGATAATCTTTGTATGTGTGATAGATATGAAAATTACGATTTTAGGCTGTTCGGGCGGATATCCTGCGCCGGGCGGAGCAACTACCGGCTACCTGGTCCAGTTTGCCGGCAAAAACATTCTGATCGACTGCGGAAGCGGTGTTCTTTCCAATCTTTTCCGGTATATTCCTGTCAATCAAATTGATGCCATTATCATAACGCATCTTCATGCAGACCATATATCTGATATTTTCGTACTCAAGTATGCGCTTCAGATGAATAAGCAGAATGGAATGGCTATTCATCCGATACCTCTTTTTGCGCCGACGACTCCTGAAGCCAATTTCAGCCTGCTTCAAAATGATGCCAATCTTGTCGCCGGTCATATCAATGCATCAACACAGCTTCCGATTTTTGGCGCAACGGCGACTTTTTTCCGTACTGTTCACCCTGTAGAATGTTACGGTGTTCGAATTGAGTATGAAGGGAAGGCTTTTGCTTTTTCCGCAGATGCTGTTTATGGTCCGGAGTTAATTCCGCTTTTTACAGATGTTGATCTTGCCATTTTGGATTGCGGAGCCCTTGAAAAAGCCAGAAAACAGGTCATGCTTCATCTGACGCCCACCGAATGCTTCCGCTTATACAAGGAGTGTCAAATAAAAAAGGTTGTGCTTTCTCATCTGGTTCCGTATTATGATATATCGGAGATTGTTGATGAGGCAGATACCTTCGGCCCGTGGCCGTATGTGACAGCCGCAATTGGTCAGGAATACGAGATTTAATGAATGAAAAGAGGTAACATATATGAAGCCAATGGACAACCGTGCGGCAGTTATTACTGTCATTGGTAATGATACAATCGGCATTATTGCAAAGGTAAGCGGCATCCTAGCCGATAATCAGGTCAATATTAAGGACATCACACAGACGATTCTTGAAGATATCTTTACGATGATCATGATAGTTGATCTGACAAAGTCAACTGTTGATATTAAGGATCTTGCAGATAAGCTTGATGCGCTCGGAGAAGATATCGGCTTGTCAGTCCGTATTCAGAATTCCAATATTTTTAATGCCATGCATAGAATCTGATCTTATTCGTATTATCTATCCGACGGCAAGCGAGGAGAAATTATGTTAACTGATTTTGAAATTCTTGAGACGATCAATATGTTTCAGGAACAACATTTAGATATCCGCACAATAACGATGGGAATCAGCCTTATGGATTGTTCCTGCGCAAGTGCCGAAGAGACATGCAGACGTATATATGACAAGATCTGCAGAAGAGCAGAGAAGCTTGTAAAGACCGGGGAAGATATCAGCCGGGAGTATCAGGTGCCTATTATTAATAAGCGCATATCGGTTACGCCGATATCGATTGTAGCTGCATCTTCTGATGCATCCGATTATGTGTGCTTTGCAAAGACTCTTGACAGAGCGGCCAAGACCTGCGGCGTCAACTTCATCGGAGGTTTTTCGGCTCTAGTACAGAAGGGCTATACAGACAGTGACATTAAGCTGATTGAGTCCATTCCCGAGAGTCTGGCCGTTACTGATTTTGTCTGTTCCTCTGTAAACGTAGCAACCACAAGAACAGGTATTAACATGGACGCTGTCCGTGATATGGGACGTATTATCAAGCAGACGGCAGAACTTACAAAAGACAGAGATGCGATCGGCTGCGCCAAGCTTGTTGTTTTTGCAAATGCCCCGGATGATAACCCATTTATGGCAGGTGCTTTCCTGGGACCGGGCGAACCTGAGTGTGTCATCAATGTCGGCATTTCAGGCCCGGGAGTTATCAAGACTGCCCTTGAGTCAGTAAGAGGCGCAGACTTAGGCGTTGTCGCCGAGACGATAAAGAAAGCGGCATTCAAGATTACCCGTGTTGGTGAACTGGTTGCCAGAGAGGCCTCTGTCCGACTTGGCGCACCATTTGGCATAATTGATCTATCCCTCGCGCCAACGCCCGTTGTGGGTGACTCAATTGCAAGAATTCTGGAAGAATTCGGTCTTGAAGACTGCGGAGCCTGGGGCACGACGTGCGCACTGGCTATGTTAAATGATGCAGTCAAAAAGGGAGGAACGATGGCGTCTTCTTTTGTAGGCGGACTTTCAGGTGCCTTTATTCCTGTTTCGGAAGATGAAGGAATGATAGCTGCAGCAACCAAAGGTGCCCTGACTCTCGAAAAACTTGAAGCCATGACCTGTGTATGTTCTGTTGGTCTCGATATGATAGCCATTCCCGGAAATACTTCAGCTACCACAATTTCAGGTATTATTGCTGACGAAATGGCTATTGGAACCTTTAACAGTAAGACAACAGCCGTCAGAATTATACCTACACCCGGAAAAGACGTCGGAGACTCAGTAGAATACGGCGGACTTCTTGGATCGGCACCTATCATGCGTGTTAACCCATCTTCGTGCGCGGACTTTATTAACAGGGGCGGCCGGGTTCCTGCGCCCATCCATAGCATGCGCAACTAAGGCAGCATGACTGTCTTACAAGGGAGAAAATTTTAAGTAGATGACAGAAAAAGTGCAATTTGAACATATGTTGGAATTTGATTACTCGTCTTTGATTTTTCACAAAGACAATGCCCCCGTGTATCCGTCAGAATTTGCAAAAAATGCATATTATGGCTTTTTTCTTTTGGCCAGAAGTGTGGGAAACCTTTTGGCACACGCCGTACAGGTAGATACAGCAACAGAAATATCACGGGAGAATCAGCTGGGTGAATTGGCTCTTTCCTATCTGGAGTCCAACAATCCTACCGGCAGTAAGAATCCTTTTGCGCGCTCGAAACCTTATACCTATCAGCTTGTATCTGTTCTGCGTGATTTTTTGAACCCGCCTGAGACGCTGGAATCAGGTGATTATACTTTGTTTATCCATCGTCTGAATGTATTGATCAAACATATTGAGGCAACGCGCATTTCTGATAATCAGCTTCGTTCACTTGATATCCATATTGCAAAGCGCTGGTGCAGAATTCTGCGTATATACTGTTTCCTTCGTATCCCGGAGAATCTTCTGCCCAAAAATTACAGCTATGATCGGGACATGCATATTTCTGCTAAACGCGGCATGAGCAAAGATGATATGTACCTGATTGATTTCAGGGTTCGCTTTCATCGTTTCCGTAAGCAGGAAAAGGTGGGGAAACTCATACTTCTTGCTGAAGAATGGGAAATGCTCTGCACGGGCAAAGAAATTACAGCAGATCCAGTCGAATATGAGCTTATGGTTCTGTCGCTACTGGATACGGATCCGTATTACAAAATTGGTCTTGAATGGGTGGCTATGTTAATTATGCGCTGTCCGGAGAGCAGTCAGTTCCGTAAATGGGAGGCGCGTTTCCTTAGGAGAGACGGTCGTTATCAGGCTGCTCTTGCCATATGCAGCAAGCTTACCGAGCAAAACACCAAAGATTATGAATTGTATTGTCTTGAATCCAATCTGTTTTTTCTAGAAGAGAAGTACAAAATGGCGCAGCGCAGCGCTCAAAAAGCTGTTGCCTGTGGTCCCAAAGAGCCGGCCGCCTATATGACACTCGCATATGCTTATCTCTATGACGGGATTTACGAAGAAGCGATTGAAGCCTTTGATAAAGCCCTTCTGTTGGATGCGGCGCTGATTGATGCATACAGAGGTAAAAGTAAGGCTCTTATTATGGACGGGCAGTCCTATGAAGCGATGGAATGCCTTGTGTCTGTGTCACGGCTTGCTCCGGATGATTCAGCCATTTATCACGATTTGGCTGATGTATATTTCATGTGCGGGTATCTTGACGAATGCAGGAAATACTGCCGGAAGTGTCTGGCAATTGATCCTGAATGCGCCGGTGCTTTTGTGCTTTTGGGTATGTTGGAAATTCGTAAAAACCATGATGAACACGCAGAAAAATGGCTCAACAGGGCTCTTGAAATCGAACCGCTGAATCCGATCGCTTTAAATGAACTGGCCTATATACAGCATATGAGCGGAAATGACGATGAATGCGTCCGCCTTTTACAAAAAGCAATCGCAATTGCTCCCGATTTTCCTGATGTGCTTTGCAGCCTTGGCGTTGTATATTACTACCAAAGCGAATTTGATGATGCTCTCGAATACTTTGACCGTACTCTGGATCTTGAACCTACGCATATCGGCGCGCTGATCGGTAAAGGCAATTTGTTTCTTGCGCAGTCCGATGCGGATGAGGCTCTGATCTGGTATGATAAAGCACTTTGGTTTGATCCGGAATACCCTGAGGCCATTCACGGCAAAGTGAGTGCATATCGTGCGCTGGGTCTAGAGCAGGAAGCGTTTGAATGGATGCAGAAGGCCAGTGATATGGGTATTGACCCGGATGAAGATGAGTGAGAGTTCGAGTTTAATGTTTTGTCATTCCCATGTCATTCCCGTTTGTTTTTAGACAATGATTTGTAAAGTAATATAAAGAGCGCCTGCACTTCAAAAATTGTGCAGACGCTCTTTTCAATAATGAAGTATTGTGGATGAAAAAATATTATTTATTTGAAACGGGCAGCATTTTCAAGCGACAGGCGGACAGTCTCAGGAGAGGGAGAACCAATAATAGTACGATTGTTGACACAGGTGAGAAGAGAGATGGCTTCGTAGACATCTTCATCAATTAGGGCGGAAAAACTTCTGAATTCATCGAGTTTAACATCCAGCAGTGAAATCCCTGTGTCAAGGCAGTATTTTACTAGTTTCCCGGATACTTCGTGTGCAGATCTAAAAGGAAGGCCTTTTTTAACAAGGTAATCTGCGAGATCCGTAGCATTGGTAAATCCGCCCGATGCCGCCTGTTCCATTCTATCCTTACGGATGTTCATCGTGGCTACCATGCCGGTAAACGGAACCAGTGCGCCTTTTACCGTGTCTATCGCATCAAAAATGGCTTCCTTATCTTCCTGCATATCTTTGTTGTATGCGAGAGGAAGCCCTTTCATGACAACCAGAAGCGCTATCAGGTCTCCATAGACTCGTCCGGTCTTGCCTCGGGTTAGCTCCGCAATATCAGGATTCTTCTTCTGAGGCATAATGGAAGAACCGGTGGCGTAAGCATCATCAAGATCAATAAAGGCAAATTCCTGTGTGGACCAGAGAATGATCTCTTCTGAAAAACGAGAAAGATGCATCATAAGTATTGAAAAAACACCGGCTAACTCAATAACAAAATCCCGGTCGCTGACACCGTCGAGACTGTTTTCGGTTACACCTGCAAAGCCCAGCTCCCGGGCAACAGCCATCCTGTCGAGAGGATAAGTTGTACCTGCCAGCGCGCCGGAACCAAGCGGAGAGTAGTTCATTCTTGCGGCTGCATCATCGAGCCGCATTACATCCCGTCTGATCATCTGAATATAGGCACAAAGATGATGAGCCAGCGTAATCGGCTGCGCACGCTGCATATGAGTATAGCCGGGCATTATTGTTTTTATGTTCTGCTCTGCTTTGTCTATGAGCGTTCGATACAGTTCCATCAGAAGTGCACGGATTGAAACAACCTCATCCATGAGATAAAGACGGACATCCAATGCGACCTGATCATTCCTGCTTCTGCCGGTATGAAGTCTTTTGCCGGCGTCACCGATGCGGTTGGTCAGCTCTTCCTCGATGAACATATGAATATCTTCTGCATCCGAATCAAAAGTAAGTATTCCGGAAGTGATATCGGACAAAATGCCCGACAGTCCCTCAAGGATATCTTGTGCGTCTTTTGCAGTCAGAATACCCTGTTTGTTAAGCATACGGCAATGTGCCATACTTCCTTTGATATCCTGCGCGAACATACGGCAGTCAAAGGGAAGAGACGTATTATAGTCGCCCGCCGCTCTGTCGGTTTCCTTCTGGAAGCGCCCGTCCCACATTTTTTTGCCCACAGTTCTAATCTCCTTCACGTAAACTCCTGGTAAAGACAGATCACAGCAGACCGTTTTTTTTCTTCATCTGGGCAACGACCTTCATCGGAAGACCGAAACAGTTAATAAAGCCGGTTGCATCTTTCTGGTCATATACTTCGTCTTCTGCAAATGTTGCAATCTCCTCGTCATATAAAGAGAAAGGAGAAGTGGTTCCGGCCGGCATACAATTTCCTTTGTAGAGCTTAAGCTTCACGCTGCCGGAAACAGTCTCCTGTGTCTGATCAACAAAAGCAGTAAGAGCTTCGCGCAGCGGATGAAACCATTGTCCAAAATAGACAAGTTCAGCAAAACGCTGAGCAACAATATCTTTATAGTGCAGCGTATCACGGTCGATTGTCAGAAGTTCAAGTTCGCGGTGAGCTGCGTACATGACGGTTCCGCCGGGTGTCTCATAGACGCCTCTGGACTTCATGCCGACAAGACGGTTCTCGACCATGTCAACAATACCGACTCCGTTTTTGCCTGCGACTGCATTCAGATACTTGAGCATGGCAACCGGATCCATCTTCTGACCGTCTACGGCTACAGGAATACCCTTTTCAAAAGTAAGTTCAATATAGGTTGCTTCATCAGGGGCCTGTTCAGGAGATACCATCAACTTAAGAATCTTGTCATACTGCGGTTCATTGGCCGGATTCTCAAGATCCATTCCTTCGTGAGAAAGATGCCAGAGATTCTCATCCATTGAATAATTATCTGCTTTGGTAACAGGAACCGGTATGTTTCTTGCATTTGCATAATCAATTTCTTCGTCACGGGATTTGATATCCCATATACGCCAGGGAGCAATGATCTTAAGCTCCGGGGCAAGCGCTTTTATTGTCAGCTCAAAACGCACCTGATCGTTGCCTTTTCCGGTGCAGCCGTGCGCAATCGTTGTGCAGCCTTCACGACGGGCAATTTCAACCATACGCTTGGCAATGACAGGACGTGCAAAGGAGGTTCCGAGGAGATACTTGCCCTCGTACATGGCTCCTGCCTTCATCGTAGGATAGATAAAATCGGTAATGAATTCTTCGGCAATATCTTCAACAAAACAGGCGCTGGCGCCGCAGTTGAAGGCCTTTTGCTTCAAAATTGCTTCATCGACACCAATGCCAACTTCACCGGCCATAGCAATAACTTCACAGTCATAATGCTCCAGAAGCCAGGGAATAATAATTGATGTATCAAGACCGCCTGAATACGCGAGTAAAATTTTCTCTTTAGCCATAATAATGTCCTCCCGAAATGCATAAATATTCGTCAGTGTGCATAAACTTCGATTATTTTAACAAAGGTTTTCTTTAACGTCAACCTCTATTATTGTATTCTTAGTAAAGTGCCAAGACAAGCAGGAAATCGACTGTGTATAATGTTACGCATATTCAGACTTTACGCAATTGGAAGACTAGAGTAAAATCATAGTGCTGAAGATAGTATCTTCGAAGCTTATGATTTGATCAGGCACCCTTAAGGGGTGTTTTTGTCAGTCATTGATTAGGGGGCGCATTTATGTCATTTCCAATGCTGGAAAACCCAGCCGGTGATTTTTGTTATTTAAATGGTAAGAAGGTTCTTTTTGCATCAGAGGAAGGCCAGTCACTTTTACAGCCTGTTTCCGACACGATATATTATGAATCAATCAGAGTTCAGGACGGGGTCCTTTTGTTCTATGAAAATCACATGCTGCGTCTTTTACTTTCCATAGAAGCAAAAGAGAAATTCGCGCTGGATACAGATGTGCTTTTTGACAATGCCATGAAGATGCTCGGTGAAGCAGACCCGGTCGTCAGGAATGGTGATATTCGTATTGTAGTGACGAAAAAGTCGAATCTGATCCATTTTTCACGGGTTGTCAGTCCGCCGGCTGATGCTTTCAGAAAAGGCGTCCCGACATCGCTTCTTACCTGGGAACGTCTTGATCCGCAGGTGAAAGTATTCCGCAGCGAATACAAGGCAGCTGTAGCCGGAAAAATGGCGGAAGGAACACCGTTCGGCAGTACCTTTGAAGTTCTTCTTGCAGATAAAAGAGGCAGGATAACAGAAGGAAGCCGGTCGAATTTTTTCGTACTGTATAAAGGCGTTGTTTATTCACCGCCCGAGGCATTGATTTTGATAGGCATTACCCGCCGTTACGTTCTTCAGTCAGTAAGGGAGGCAGGACTTGTCTACAAGGAATCTCTTTTCTCATTGGAAGACTTAATTAGAATGCGTGATACGAAAGCCGAAGCTAAGGATTCACTTGCTTTGTTTATTACAAGCTCTCCGTTTGATATTTTGCCGGTAAGTTCAGTAAACGAAGAAGAATTCTCGTCTGCTCAGAATGAAGATCTTGCAAAAATTTCAGAAATCTATCAAAATATTGTGCAGCATTATATTGAAACGCACCCGGCTGATCAGATACAGACCGAAGAGTAGAAACTGCTTTTAATAGTTAACAAATATTATATATATACATGAGGAGGAAATTATATGACTATTCGTTCAGGTAAAGTATCCGTAACTACAGAAAACATTTTTCCAATCATACGCAAATGGCTGTATTCCGATCATGACATTTTCATGCGGGAACTTGTCTCGAATTCTTCCGATGCTATTTCGAAGTATAAGCGACTTCTTGCTCTTGGTGAAGCCGCAGGTGATGCTGATCAGGAATTCCGCATGGATGTCATCTTTGACAAGACGGCAGGCACGCTTTCTTTTTCAGATAACGGAATCGGTATGACAGCTGAAGAGATTGATAAATATATCAACCAGATTGCTTTTTCGGGAGCTATGGATTTTGTAGAGAAGTATAAGGAGCAGTCTACGGATAACAGCGGAATCATCGGTCACTTTGGACTGGGGTTCTATTCTGCATTCATGGTGGCTGATAAAGTTAAGATTGATACGAAATCGTGGCAGGATAATGAACCCGCCGTCATTTGGGAGTCCGAGGACGGAATGGAATATACAATTTCCGAGTCTTCCAGAACCGAGCGCGGATCCGTTATCACACTTACTCTATCCGAGGAAGCCCTCGGGATTTTTGATGCCGGTAAGCTTCGCGATGTGCTCAAAAAATATTGTTCATTCATGCCCTTTGATCTCTATTTTACTGATGTGGCCGCAGATCAGGAGCATCTTGAGAATGAAGAAAAGGAGCGGAAAGAGAAAGAAGAGAAAGGCGAGGAATTTACACCGCATAATCATGAGAATCAGCCGCTGAATTCCAAGACTCCTCTCTGGGCTAAATCCCCGAAGGAATGTACTGACGAAGAATATAAGGCTTTCTATCATGAAGTATTTTCTGATATGCGCGATCCGCTCTTCTGGATTCACCTGAACATGGACTATCCATTTACTCTCCAGGGAATTCTCTATTTCCCGAAGACAAATAATGTCTATGAATCACTTGAAGGACGAATCAAGATCTACAATCATCAGGTTTTCGTAGCAGATAATCTTGCTGAAGTTATCCCCGAGTTCCTTTTTCTTCTGCGCGGGTGCCTTGACTGCTCAGACCTGCCTCTCAACGTTTCCCGTTCTGCGCTTCAGCAGGATGAATACGTCAAGAAGCTTTCTACTCATATTGTGCGCAAGGTATCTGATAAGCTCAACGAAATATTCAAACAGGACCGCAAGGCATATGAGACGTATTGGCCTGACATAAGTATTTTTGTGAAGTACGGTATGCTTAAAGATGATAAGTTCTATGACAAGGTTAAGGATATCTGTCTTTTCAAGACAGTAGAAAAAGCCTTCCCGACCATGAGCGAGCTTACAGAGAATAAAGACACAGTTCGGTATACGCAGTCCCCTGACCAGCAGGCCGCTTATGTTGAGATGGCGCAGAAGAAGGGCAATGAAATCATTGTTCTCGATGAAGATCTCGACAACAACTTTATCTCTTTCCTGGAATATAAGTATCCGAAGATTCATTTCAAGCGAGTTGATGCTGAATTTGAAGGGGAAGCGGGTTCTGAAGAAGAGAAAATTGCTCTTCAGGATCTGTTCCGTGAGGCTGCGTCGGATGATAAGCTGGATATTTCTGTGGTTGCTTTAGGCGCTGACCAGCTTCCTGCCTTTATTCAGGAGACGGAAGAAGCGCGCCGCATGAATGAAATGCGCAAGCAGTTTGAGAAAATGCGTACCGGAGCTGAAGATGATCCATATAAGGATCTTGACAATATATTCCCGCTGAAGAGGGAACTTGTCTTAAATAGCGATCATCCTCTTGTGCTTCGACTTCGCGGGCTGTTCGGAATGGCCGCGGATAAAGACCAGCTCAACCGAATTGCGCTTCATGTATATGACCAGGCAAGACTGAGCCACGGTTCACTCGATTCTGAGGGTCTGAAGAGATTCCTTAAGATTAATGCAGAACTGATTACTGAGGCAGCCCAAAAATTGTCCTGACAGGCATCAATTAGTGCAGCAGCAGCCGCATCGAAAAAAGCACATCAGTCAGCACATCAGTCAGCACATCAGGCGGAACATCAGGCGGGACATCATTTAGGGAGGTACCTATGCTGGATTCAACACAGGTTCGACGGATATTTGTAGAAAAAAAGAAAGCGTTTGCCGTTGAGGCAGATGGCCTTTGCAAGGCTCTTCGCTCTGATTTGAGTATTTCAACTTTGGATAAACTGAGAGTCCTTAACCGCTATGACATTTCCGGCCTGACGGACCAGGAGTACAGCACTGCTAAAACAGATGTGTTTTCTGAACCGCCTGTTGATATTTCATATGATGAGGAAGTTAATCTTTCCGATGCCTGTTATGTACTTGCGATAGAATCACTCCCCGGTCAGTATGACCAGCGTGCTGATTCGGCTGCGCAATGTGTGCAGATACTTACCTGCAAGGACAAACCACTGGTAAGAACAGCCCGGATAATGGCGTTTTATGGTGTTCTGACAGATGAACAGAAGACATCCGCCGCCCGCTATCTGATTAATCCGGTAGAAGCACGTGAAGCGTCTCTTCTAAAACCGGATTCACTTGAAGATATTCTCGATGTTCCGGGAGACATAATCACGATTTCTGAATTCCGCGCACTTTCCAGGGGACAGATTGAGAAACTCCGGGATAACATGCGTCTTGCCATGTCCATTGAAGACCTTGTCTTTACACAGGCTTTTTATAAGGATTCCGACAGGGATCCTACAATAACAGAGATAAGGGTACTTGATACTTACTGGTCTGACCACTGCCGCCATACAACGTTCCTGACGGAACTTACGGATGTTACCTTCAGTGAACCGGATACGGCGATTTCAACGCGCATGTATTCCATCTATCAGGACTATCTTTCCAAACGGTCCGATATATATGGAGATCGTATTGGAAGGAAGCCTGTCTGCCTGATGGACCTTGCTACAATGGCGATGCGCCAGCTCAAAAAAGACGGCAAACTTGATGATCTTGACGAATCTGATGAAATCAACGCCTGTTCTATCCGTGTAAAAATTGATGTTGATGGAAAGTTGGAAGATTACATTGTAATGTTCAAAAACGAGACACATAATCATCCAACCGAAATCGAACCGTTCGGCGGAGCTGCAACATGCCTCGGCGGCGCAATCCGCGATCCGCTTTCGGGAAGATCCTATGTATATCAGGCCATGCGTGTCACCGGAGCGGGGGATCCGCGGGTTCCTCTTTCAGAAACACTTCCCGGAAAGCTGTCACAGAAGAAAATTGTGCGGACAGCTGCTGCCGGATATAGCTCATACGGCAACCAGATCGGACTGGCCACCGGACAGGTAGACGAAGTCTATCATCCGGGATATGTGGCAAAACGCATGGAAATCGGCGCTGTTATCGGCGCAGCTCCTGCATCAAACATTGTCCGCGAATGTCCGAAACCCGGTGATATAGTAATCCTCCTCGGAGGCCGTACCGGCCGTGACGGTATTGGCGGAGCGACGGGCTCATCAAAGGCGCATGATGAGAAATCAGTCATTACATGCGGATCTGAGGTCCAAAAAGGAAATCCCCCTACCGAGAGAAAGATCCAGAGGCTCTTCAGAAATCCTGATGTATCCCGTCTGATACTTCGCTGCAACGATTTTGGCGCCGGCGGAGTATCGGTTGCTATCGGTGAACTCGCTGACGGTCTTTGTATTGACCTTGATGCAGTCCCCAAAAAATACGAAGGGCTTGACGGCACGGAGCTTGCCATATCGGAGTCCCAGGAAAGAATGGCCGTTGTTATTGAAGAGAAAGATAAGGATCAATTCCTTTCGTATGCTGCCGCCGAGAATCTCGAAGCGGTTCAGGTAGCTGTTGTTACAGAAGAACCGCGTATGGTTTTAAAATGGAGAGGAAACGTTATCGTTGATCTTCCAAGATCTTTCATCGATACGAACGGTGCGCCTTCCTATGCAAAAGCGAGGGTCCAAATGCCGGACATGGGGGCTATGTATCCGGATACTCCGTCTGACGGATTCAGTGAGAATGATTTCGTAGCCTCTTTGACAGGCACACTTTCATCTTTGTCTACCTGTTCGAGAAAAGGTCTGGCGCAGCGTTTTGATTCTACCATCGGAGCACGGACTGTCCTGATGCCATTTGGAGGAAAATATCAGATAACGCCGGAAGAGGGTATGGTATCGAAGATTCCTGTCCTCAATGGGGAGACCAGCGCTGTTACTCTCATGAGCTATGGATTTGATCCGCAGCTTTCCGAATGGAGCCCCTTCCATGGCGCATACTACGCTGTTGTTGAATCTCTTCTGAAAATTGCAGCTATGGGCGGTGATCCGTTAAAAGCCCGTCTGACATTCCAGGAATATTTCGAACGCATGCAGTCAGATGTATCCTGGGGCAAACCAACAGCAGCTCTTTTAGGTGCCTATCAGGCTCAGCTTGATTATGGAACAGCCTCAATTGGCGGAAAAGACAGCATGTCCGGAACATTTAATGATCTTCGTGTCCCTCCGACTCTCGTTTCTTTCGCTGTTGCGACATCTACTGCCGAAAAGATCGTTTCGTCCACAATAACCTCGTTCGGACAGAAAATGTATGCGATTTCCCTTCGGAAAGATTCTGTCGGTCTTTATAGCAAGGATCATGTTCTTCGTGTTTTCAAAGCACTTTCTCAAATCAGTGATCGTGGCCAGCTGCTTTCCTGCGCCATTGTCCGGCAGGGCGGAATCGCTGCACGTGCTGCGCAGATGTGTATGGGAAATCATATTGGACTGCGTTTTAATGATGATATCCCGATGGATGATTTGTTCAAACGATCCTTTGGAACTATTCTTCTCTGCGTCCGCGACGGTAATGCAATCGATAAGCTTGAGATGGTGGGCGGCAGGTATCTCGGACAGACTATGCAGAGTGAAGCGCTGACATGGAACGGACAACTGATTACTCTTGCTGATGCACAAAAAGCCTTTACATCAACTCTTGAGCCAATTTTTCCGACAGAGACAACAGATGCGACTGAGGTTTTCACGATTGAACCGGCTGCTATTCATGAAAGTCTTAAAACAAAGGCCGTTTTCAGCGGTTCTCTTTACGGAGCCCGGCCGACTGTGTTTATCCCCGTGTTTCCGGGTACGAATTGTGAGTATGATTCTGCTGCGGCTTTTGAAAAAGCGGGCGCAAAACCAGATGTAATGGTGATCAGGAACAGAACATCAGAAGAGATATCCGAGTCGCTTCGTGAAATGAGCCGGAGAATTGCAAAATCCAACATGATTATGATACCCGGTGGATTTTCAGGCGGAGACGAACCGGAAGGATCCGGCAAGTTTATTGCCACTGCATTCCGCAATCCATTTGTTACTGAGGCTGTCAGGGATTTGCTTAAAAACAGAGACGGTCTGATGCTTGGCATATGCAACGGCTTCCAGGCGCTCATTAAGCTTGGACTGCTTCCCTTTGGTGATATTCTGCCTTTGGATACCGATGGTCCTACACTTACCTTTAACCGCATTGGGCGCCATCAGTCAGGATATGTTACCACAAGGATTGTATCCAATGATTCCCCGTGGCTGTCACTTACACGTCCCGGTGAACGGTATGAGATCCCGATTTCGCATGGAGAGGGCCGCTTTTATGCACCCGATGAACTACTTTCAAATCTTTTTGCCGGCGGGCAGGTAGCTACCCAATATGTTGACGACAAGGGCCTTCCAACACTGGCAACGAGCTTTAACCCAAATGGATCCGTGCAGGCGATAGAAGGCATAGTCAGCCCGGATGGCCATATATTCGGCAAAATGGGACATTCGGAGAGAATGGGAGAGGCAGTAGCCAAAAATATACCGGGGATGAAAGATCAGCATATTTTTCTGGCTGGTGTAAGGTATTTTGAATAATGGATAAAAAAAGATGTATCGAGTTGATAAAAGAATTTATAATTCTTCCGACTCACAGTCTTGGTCAGAACTTTCTTATAGATGATGAAGCAGCCGCGCTTATTGTTGATGCCGCAGGAATTACGTTGTCTGATGAAGTTCTTGAAATAGGACCGGGACTCGGCGCCCTCACAGAAAAACTTGCAGACAAGGCTTCTTTTGTTAATGCGGTTGAAATAGATACGCATCTTTTGGATGCGCTTCATGAGACCGTAAAAGAAAAAAACAATGTAGAAGTCATTTGCAGTGATTTTTTAAAATTATCCAAAAAGAGCTTGAGGGATGGAAAGACTAATTCCTATGTGGTTATTTCCAATATTCCCTATTACGTCATGACGCCGATTATGATGAAGCTTTTTCGCGAATGGGATGATGCCAGGGCGATGGTATTTACCGTTGAAGATGCTGCCTGCGACCGTATTTTTGCTGAACCGGGAAATAAGCATTACGGACCTCTCGCTATTATGACGAGCCTTTACGGCACGAAAGAGAAGCTGTGTATTCTGGATTCGCATTCTTTTCATCCGGCCCCTCACACGAAGTCGGCGGTTATTCGGCTGACTTCAGGAGGCACTCTTCACGGAGCGCCGAGCGCCCTGTTTCCGCTTGTTATCGCGGCCTTTTCCCAAAGGCGCAAAACGATGGTAAATGCCCTTTCTTCGAGCGGACTTTTTCCTGATGGAAAAAAGCAGGTGAAAGAACTGCTGCTTTCCATGAATATCGAACCAAACATCAGATCTGAGCAGCTTAAGCCTGAAGATTATGTTCGAATGGCTTTCGAATTGATTCAGAAATCAACGGAAAATGCTGGCAAATGATTTTCATTTTGCATGAAGAGAACTGAATTCCTTCAATAATGCTTGCGAAACGAAATATTATGAAAGAAAATGAACAGAAACTTGCAATTTCGAATAATATTATTTTCAAATTGCATCTACACAGAACTGGAATGTAATGGTATTATAATAGTGTTGCGTTAAGCACCAAGTGAAGTTGCGAAAGGATGGATACTAATATGGTTGTTACAAACAAGTATGTTAAAGAGTGGGTCGATGAAATGGCCGCACTTACAAAGCCTGATAATATCGTCTGGCTTGATGGTTCTCTTGAAGAGAAGAAAAAATTTGAGGATGAGTGTGTTGCTTCCGGGGAATTAGTCAGACTGAACGAAGATCTCCTTCCCGGATCCTTCTATCACCGTACAGCAGCAAACGATGTTGCCCGTGTTGAAGATCGTACTTTTATCTGCTCCAAGACAAAAGAAGAGGCCGGCCCTACCAACAACTGGATGGATCCTGCCGAAATGTATGCAAAGCTTACACCTCTTTTTGACGGCTGCATGAAGGGACGTACCATGTATGTTCTGCCTTACATCATGGGACCTGCCGGGTCTCCCCTGTCCAAAGTAGGCGTTGAGCTTACGGACAGCCGTTATGTTGTTCTTAATATGCGTATTGTTACCCGTATGGGTGATATTGCCTGGAAACAGCTCGGTGATGATTCCGAATTTGTTAAGGGTCTCCATGCCAAGGCTGATATCGATGCTGAAAAGCGCTATATCGCTCATTTCCCTCAGGATTATACAATCTGGTCTATCAACTCCGGATACGGCGGCAACGTTATCCTTGCAAAGAAGTGTTTTGCGCTTCGTATTGCTTCCGTTCTTGCAAAAGAACAGGACTGGATGGCTGAGCATATGCTCATTCTCGGAATTGAGACTGTTGCAACCGGTAAGACACAGTACATTACCGGCGCTTTCCCGTCTGCATGCGGCAAGACCAATCTGGCCATGCTTATTCCCCCGTCTTACGCAAAGGGCTACAAAGTATATACTGTCGGTGATGACATTGCATGGATGCGTCCTTTCCCGGATGGTCATCTTTATGCAATTAATCCTGAGAATGGTTTCTTCGGCGTTGCTCCCGGAACATCAATGGAGTCCAACCCGAACGCTCTTCTTACAACAAAGTCCAATACAATTTTCACCAATGTCGGTCTTACTGATGATATGAACGTATGGTGGAAGGGCATGGGCGTACCGGCCCCTGACCATATGATCGACTGGCTCGGCAAAGACTGGAATAAGGGCGTTGACAATGAGAATACTGCTGCTCATGCGAACAGCCGTTTCACAACTCCTGCATCCCAGTGCCCCTGCATCTCTCCTGAATGGGAAGATCCTCAGGGCGTTCCGATTTCTGCTATCCTCTTCGGCGGCAGAAGAGCTAAGACTGCACCGCTCGTTTATCAGTCGTTTGACTGGAACCACGGCGTGTTTGTCGGAGCAACAATGGCTTCCGAGACTACAGCTGCTGCTATCGGCCAGGTCGGCGTAGTTCGCCGTGACCCGATGGCTATGAAGCCTTTCATCGGCTACAACGTCACCGACTATTTTGCACATTGGCTGCATATGGGCACACTGATTGAGAAGAAGCCTTTGATATTCAACGTCAACTGGTTCAAGCTTGATGACGACGGCAAATTCATGTGGCCCGGATACGGCGACAACTTCCGCGTACTCGAGTGGATACTGAAGCGCTGCAACAACGAAGTAGATGCTGTCGAGACACCAATCGGATATGTTCCTTTTGCCAAGGACATTGATCTGACTGGTCTTGAAGGCTTCACAACAGCCGATATCGAGAATCTTCTGGTTATTGATAAGGATGTATGGGCTGAAGAGATTGCCGGTATCGAGAAGCACTTTGCCGGATTTGATCATGTTCCTGAAGAACTCATCAACCAGCTTACTGCTCTTAAGGCACGTTTCGCTGCTGTCTGACTGATATAACTCATCTTGCTTTTAGATACAGGCCGTCTTTTTTATGGAGGCGGCCTGTATTTTTATCATTTATACAATTTGTACGGTATAATAATCAAGGAAAGGTGGGTATATTATGGCAACATCAGGAAAAGAAGACAGTATCTATCAGAAATTCTCGAAAAGTGCTGGCGAAGCGCAAATAAGGCCTTCTTCTGCTGCCAAAGATAAACTGATGCCTTATAAACAATTACAGCGCAAGCCGGTAACTCCACCATTTTCAGCAGATAAGGATCAACCGTCACATGTTTCCGTACATATAGCAGGTATGCAGTACCGGCTTATCGCACCTGACAAAAAAGGGGAAGCTTATGTTCGTGAAATAGCTGAGAAAGCCGAACAACTCATATTACAAATTCAAAAAAACTCCCCGGGAATGTCAATGACAAGTACTACGGTGCTTTCACTTGTAAATGTCCTGGATGAGATGCACAAGAAAGATCTGCAATACGCAGATCTTGAACGAGAGATAGCAAGTCACTCAGTTACAACTGAAAAAGATAAAGCCAATTTTCTGCATCTGCGGGAAATCAATTGGGAACTCAAAAAAGAAGTTCTTCGTCTGCAGTCAGTGATTGACGCATATGAGAATACAGATGCAGATGAATTTGAGCAGGATGTCAAAAAGAAGCTGTTGCCGCTTGAAGAACTTGAATTCGACATATTAGAACAGGAGTCGTGTAATGATTAAACCAGAACTTCTTGCTCCCGCAGGATCCATGGAGTCGCTGCGTGCTGCCGTTGATAACGGAGCTGATGCTGTTTATTTAGGTATTGGATCTTTTAATGCCCGCGCAAATGCGCAGAATTTCACAATTGATGATTTACAGGAAGCCGTAGACTACACGCACCTTCATAGTGTGCGTGTGTATCTTACACTTAATACATTACTGCGTGATGACGAGCTTTCCGGAGCACTTTCTCTGGCGCAGACATCTTACGAGCAAGGTATTGACGCGCTGATTGTTCAGGACCTTGGACTTCTTCACATGCTGCAAAGTCAGTTGCCATATATTCCGATTCATGCCAGTACGCAGATGAATTTGTTTGATGAAAGTTCAATTGAATGGGCCAAAGAGAGTCATATATCACGGGTTGTTCTTCCCCGGGAACTTTCTCTTACAGAAATAACAAAAAGGACACAAGCGGCCGTTTCCAACGGAATTGAGGTTGAAGTATTTATCCACGGTGCTTTGTGCGTGTGTTATTCAGGACTTTGTCTGTTCAGTGCCATGAACGGAAATGGACTCAGAAGTGGAAACCGCGGACTCTGCGCTCAGCCGTGCCGGACGCTTTTTGAACTGCGATCCAATACAGGGATTGAAGAGGCGCCTGACAGATTATTATCACCAAGAGATCAAAGCGCCCTTTCCTTTATCAAACAGCTTATGGAAGCAGGGGTTCATTCACTCAAAATTGAAGGACGCATGAAAGAACCGGCATATGTAGCGGCAACCGTCCGCGCATATCGAGAGTATATTGACGAAATCTGGAGCGGGGCGATTTCTTCTGATGTCGAATCACGGATTCAGCGCCATCTTCTACTGGCATTTAATCGCGGCGGAAGTTTTACAACGCAATACATGCAGGGTGTCAAAAAGCCCGGACTCCTTTCCGGAGAATACAGCGGCCGTTATGGACTGGAGTTAGGAATAGTAGTAAAGAAAAACGCAAGGGCCGGAACCCTTTCCCTTCGATTATCTTCTGAAGAATTACCCATACGGGGTGATTATCTTTCCATACGGGTTAAAGACAAAGAAATATGCAGCTTTCCTATCGGAAAAGTGGAAAAGATGGGGGATCTCCTGGTTGTAATGGGTCTTCATCCTCAGATGATTGATAAGATTCCTGATGGTGCTTTTGTGTTTCAAATGTCTGAACTTTCCTATACGAGGGACCTTCTTCAGGGTAAGGCCGCCTACAAGACTACTCTATCGCTTCATGTCCGCTGTGCATCTGATCCTTCGAAGATCATTCTCGATCTTCAGGTTGCAAAAGGTATGTGGAACGGTCTTAAAGCTTCAGCTGAAGTATCAGTTGATCTTGATTCTTCGTACCCCGAACTTTCCCATTCCCGTATAAGTGAACAGCTTTCCAAAGCAAAGTCATCACCTTTTGATGTTCTATCTGTAGAGATAGATACCGATTTTGTGCTGCACGCGCCGGTTTCACTGATTAACGAGCTTCGAAGAGACGGATTTATGGCCATGGAGCAGGTCATTTTACAGCATAAACACTCTTCTGCAATCCTGATAGATTATCAGAAATCAACTTTGATGCCGGTCGCCGCACCGATGCTTTCTTCTTCAAGTGATGTAGAAGATCATCCGGAAAAGAAGTCCAGGGATATTCTTCATGTGAATTATTATGATTTGCGTCGTATCCTTCCTCAAAAGCTTGGGTGCCGTGCTGATTATTATAGCTTTTCTGTATATGATGTCATTCATGAGACGGTACAGGATCAGCTGAAATCCTTACTTGAAGAAGAACCGGATGCAAAGCTGCTTGTCTGGCTACCAGGCGCCTATAAAGATGCGCTTCTTCCCATAATAGATAAGGCAGTCAATTTCATGAAGCAGGAGTTTGAAGGTTCATATGCCGGCGTTGTTACTTCGAACCCAAGAAATGCTGAAAAGGCTGCCTGGATCAATGCATTTGCAAACATATATAATCATGAGTCACTATGCACCGCACTTGCAGCCGGACCTTTTGCCGTAGCACCGTCGTATGAACTCAAAGAACAAAATCTTCAGGAGATGCTTGCCGGGATTCCGGAAAAATGTTTTGCGTCGACCTATTTATCACTTCACAGATACGGACGTATAGAATGGATGCAGACCGAATTTTGCCCAGTAGGAAAACATGAGAAAGCATGCAGTAAATGCAGGGACAAAGACAGATGTTATTCGATTCAGATTTTGTCTCCTGAAGATGCCGAGCCGGTCAAAGGGAAGGATCTCCCCGTTATCACACACGCAGGCGTATGTACCAGCGAAATTTTGGGACCCCTTCATATTTCTGTGAGCCAGGATCTTTTGAATACCTGTAAAGGTAAGAAAATTCCGGTTGCTCATATGGCCCGCTTTCTCGATGAACCTTATGATGTAAGACGCCACATTGCTAATGACATTTTGTCCCCGTTAGAAGAATGATTCAAGGAATTGATCAAGAGTAATAAAGAATGATTCAAGGAATTGATCAAGAGTAATAAAGAATGATTCAAGGAATTGATCAAGAGTAATAAAGAATGATTCGAGGTATACAGCATGTTTGAAGAAGTAAGAGATGACCTTGTCGTGCCTATGGTCCGGTTAAATCAGTTTGCTGTTCTTCCTGTTTATGCGCATGATCACGATGCCGGAATGGATATTTATGCAGCAGAGGACGTTCTGCTGATACCGGGTGATACAAAATTGGTTCCCACAGGACTTGCTGCGGCAATTCCCGTGGGATACGAAGCGCAGATACGCCCGAGAAGTGGGATTTCCTTCAAAACAATGATCAGAATTCCTAACAGTCCGGGAACAATAGACGCAGGTTACCGGGATCAAATCTGCATTATTATGCACAACGCATCTTTTCTGCCATCCTTTCATGACAGTACTTCGCCGCTGACTCTTGATGAGAAGAACAACCGGCACGGAACCTATCTGATACGCCGCGGCGACAAAATCGCGCAAATGATTTTTGCGAGGGTATCTCATGCGCAGCTTAAAGAAGTTTCGACCCTCGAAGGCATAGGAGTTGACCGTCTCGGCGGATTTGGCTCCACAGGAATCTGAATCAATATATCGATTCTTTTTGTGTTTTTTTGAGAAGGGTAGTATCTCTTCTTTTGAAATGGTAAAATTACTATGCTCTTTACGGTGCAAGAACGATTAAGAAAAGCTTGCATCGATTTTTTGTGCTCCAAAGAGTAGCACAAAAGTTATTCTGAAAGGAGGAAACGCTAGTGTTAGAGATGTATATCACAAAGCAGAACACTGAAAAAGGAAAGACGGTGAATCATCTTGAACGAATTGATCAAATTCAGGACGACTGCTGGATCAATATGTTTTCTCCGACAGAGGAAGAACTTCATCTTGTCGAGGAGAAGATCGGGATACCTCCGGAATTCCTCAGATATCCATTGGATGAAGAAGAGAGACCGCGTATTGATACAGACGATGATACCGGTGATGTGCTGATCCTGATTGATATTCCTTATGTCCGCAAAGAAGGTCAGAATGTCCACTATGAGACGTCTCCTCTTGGCATTATCATTACCCGCCGCCATCTTCTGACAATTTCGTTAAGGGATGCTCCGATTTTTGATCAATTCACAAATAATCGTGTCCGCGACTTTGTTGTCTACTTCAGAACAAGATTTGCCATTCAAATTCTACTGGCAGGAGCGAAGGATTATCTGCGTCTTTTGAGGTACATGGATAAGACTCTTGATTCTTCAGAACGAGAACTTGCTAAATCAATCAGTAATAAAGATTTATATAAACATCTCGAGCTTGGCAAGTCCCTTATTTATTTTTCAACGTCACTTAAATCCAACGAGGCCGTTCTGGAGAAGCTCATGAGAGGCCGGGTTGTCAAACAATATGAAGACGACGAAGATCTGCTGGAAGATGTTATTATCGAGTATAAACAGGCCCGTGAGATGGCAGATATTTATGCGTCCATTGTTAATGGAACTATGGATGCATATGCATCGATCATTAACAATAATATGAACGTTATCATGAAGATTATGGCAGCTGCAACGATTGTTCTGTCCGTGCCGACCGTTATCACAAGTTTTTTCGGACAGAATGTTGTCATGCCCTGGAATCAAGGCTTTACAGCTCAGCCTTTTCCGTTCCTAGGACTCTTGTTCGGCTGTCTGGTAAGTACGGCTGCCGCTGTCTTTATTTTAAAACGCAAGCGTATGCTTTAACTTAAGAAAGGGACTTACACAAATGTCAAGAGGATTCAGCCGCCATCAGGGGGCTCGTATAAGTATTCCGCGTGTCGTTGTACATGCGGCACTGGTTTTGAGCGTTTTAGCTGCAATCATAATTATGCTCGTAGTACTTACGACAGTTACAGCGAACACATTGATGAGTGTTGAAAAGAAAGCCGCATCCAACATTCCTTCAAATATTCTTCCGAACTATTCTCAGACTAATTTCTCCTCATTTGATGAACAGACGAATCTGTCAGGCTGGTTTTTTAAAGCGGAGGATCCTAAGAGCACGATTATACTTGTGCATGATACGGGATCAGACAAGCTGCCTTTTGACTTAAATACAGTTGACCTAGTTGAGGATATGCTGACTTCCAACTATAATGTATTCCTATTTGACCTTCGAAACAGCGGGGAATCAGAAGGGACCATCTCAGGATACGGGTACATGGAATGGATGGATGTTATCGGCGCCATAGCGCACGTCAGACAAATCTCAGTTACTACAAATGTTATCCTGTACGGCATTGGTTCAGGCTGTTCCTCCGTTCTGCTGGCACTTGATAAGCTGCCCGCTGCCGGAGAATATGAACAGACATATGATACAAATATTGAGAATCTGGCTTTTGACAGGGGATATGTTGCAGGAGTTATTCTGGATTCGCCTGCTAAAAACTCAGATGACTATATACGTCCCCTGGTGAGAGAAGCGAGTTCCTTAGGTTTTCTTACCCAGTACACAGTTCCCTATGCAGTTCGGATTTCTGCGGGAGAAAGTGACAGTGTGAATCTTTCCGCTGACATCTCGAGGCTTCAGATACCTGTCTGTATCCTTTACGGGGATCAGGACACATTCATTGGAACCAGTAAGATCTCCCAGATTGTTTCCGAACGTGAGCGCCTTCATCCGAGTACTACATCATCAACTGTATTTTCAGGCGCCGGGTATTTAGGTTCCTTTGCGAAAGATCCGGTCGGATACAGAAAGGCCGTAATAGATTTTCTTTCCGTACATTTTGAGCGATGATTTCTAGAATTATATTTGATAGATATACTGTTGGAGGTACAAGTAATGACATGGTGGCAGGCGATTATTTTTGGACTCGTACAGGGAATCACTGAATTTCTTCCTGTGTCCAGTTCAGGGCATCTTGTTTTGGCAGAAAAGTTCATGGGAATCAACGAAACCGGCCTTCTTGCGTTTTTCTCCCTTCTGCATCTGGGAACACTTGCTGCGGTATTTGTGGTTCTTCGCAGGGAGATTATGGATATCCTCAAAAATATATTTGGAAAACTTACATGGCTTTTAGTTATTGCAACAGTTCCGGCTATTATTTTTGCGGTGGTTTTCAAAGATATTATTGAAAAGTCATTCGGCGGCGGAACTCTTGGCTATGAATTCCTTTTTACAGGACTGCTTCTTGTCAGTGTCTATTTCATCAGGGAAGGTGATAAGACAATCGAAAAAATGACATGGGCTGACGCTCTGGTCGCCGGTATAGGACAAAGTATTGCAATTCTGCCGGCTGTTTCACGTTCCGGCGCCTGTCTTTGGGCTTTGCTTTTCAGGAAAATGAAAAGGGAAGATGCGATTCGATTTGTTTTTCTAATGTCTATTCCCGTTATCCTCGGATCCTTTCTTCTTGATGTAATAGATATCATAAAGGGAGAATCAATACTTACATCCGATCTGGCGCTTCCGATCTTTTTGGGAGTTCTCTTTGCGGCCGTGTCCGGATATGCCGCTATGCGTTTCATGATAAAGCGTCTGACGCGCAAGGGCATTTCAATTTGCGGAATTTATGTAATCGTTCTGGGTGTTCTGGTTCTTCTGGATCAAAACATTTTTCATTTATTTATGTAATTATAGAAATGATCCGCGACGATGCTGCACACTGCAGCACGATAGGAGTATGTAATGTCACCTGTTTTAACTTTGGGAATCGAATCTTCCTGTGATGAGACCAGCTGCTCAGTAGTAAAGGACGGACGGATAATCCTGTCCAACGTTATTGCTTCACAGGCCGATTTTCACTCTGCATACGGAGGTGTCGTCCCTGAATTGGCATCGCGTATGCACGTTGAAGCAATCGTTCCCACCACTTTGAAGGCTCTTGCGGATGCCCGCGTGTCATACACCGATCTTTCAGCTGTATGTGTTACGAAAGGCCCTGGCCTTGTAGGTGCGCTTCTTGTAGGTATCTCTGCCGCAAAAGGTATATGTGAAGTCACCGGTCTTCCTCTTGTTGGAGTCGGACACATTGAAGGACATATTTCTGCAAACTTTTTATCCGATGCCGATCTGGTTCCTCCGTTCATATGCCTGGTGGTATCGGGAGGACACAGCCATATTGTCTATGTTGAAGATTACGGCAAATACGAGATCCTCGGGCGGACAAGAGATGATGCGGCCGGTGAGGCTTTTGATAAAATTGCAAGGGCTATTGGGCTGGGTTATCCGGGCGGACCCAAAATGGATCGTGCCGCTGTTGAAGGAGATCCTCACAGATTTATTTTTCCGCAGACACATTTTCCCCATTCATTTGATTTCTCTTTCAGCGGAATCAAAACAGCAGCCCTGAATCAAATCAATCATCTGAAGATGGCCTCTCTCGATATCCCATTAGCGGATTTTGCTGCAAGTTATCAGTATGCTATTGTGAAAGTGCTTGCGGAAAACACGATGGATGCATGCCGGCAAAAGGGCTGCAGCAGGCTCTGTATGGCCGGTGGAGTCAGCGCTAATTCACATCTTCGTAAAATTATGCAGGAACAGTCTGATGCAAATAATATTCATCTGAGTTTTCCCCCGCCCGTGCTGTGCACCGATAATGCGGCAATGATAGCCTCAGCGGGATATTATCAATTTATGAGTGGAACCAGGGATGATCTGTCGCTTAATGCATACCCGTCCCTTTCTCTTTCTTAGGGCAATTCACCGCTGAATAAAGGAGAAAAAATAATATGGCACGTACAAGAGGCACTAAAAATATATCTGACAATCGTAAAGCATACCATGAATATTTTATTGAAGAAAAATTCGAAGCGGGCATCGTTCTTACCGGAACAGAGGTTAAATCAATCCGCGCCGGCAAGATGAATCTGAAGGACAGCTATGTTCAGATTAAAGAGGGAGAGATGTGGCTGGTCGGCGTACATATCAGTCCATACGAACAGGGAAATCGTGAAAACAAAGATCCTATGCGTACCCGCAAGCTCCTGATGCATAAGCGGGAAATCACCCGTCTCTATTCCATTGTCAAGCAGGAAGGATTAACACTGGTACCTACAAGGTGTTATTTTAAGGATGAAAAAGTTAAGATTGAGATAGGCCTTGCAAAGGGTAAAAAGAACTATGATAAACGGGATACGGAAGCAAGCAAATCGGCGCAGCGTGATATTCAGAGAACTCTTAAAACCAGGCGGCAGGCGGATTAATTTGTTAGGAATTTTTAATGTAGTATAATGATAGCAAGAGTACACTTGAGTTTTTTAAAAATGATAACAAGAGTAACACGTGAGTTGTTTCAAAAATGAATATTTGGAGGGAGGTATACAGTTCTTGATAAGTATAATAGTACCGATTTTCGGCGTTGAACCTTTTCTTGATGTATGTGTACTGAGTCTTCTTCGTCAGACATACGAGGATCTTGAGATTATTCTCGTCGATGACGGATCGCCTGACTGCTGCGATAAAATATGTGATCATTATGCCGCACTGGATCCTCGCGTCCGTGTCATTCACAAAAAAAGCAGCGGTCCTTCTGATGCAAGAAATGCAGGACTGCAGGTTGCACGCGGTGAGTATATTGGATTTGTTGACAGCGACGACTATGTGGCAAGCGATATGTTTTATTCACTTTACTCTCTTATAACCGAAACAGATTCAGATATAGCCATATGCGGTCATGTTAAGACTTCTCATAAGGGCAAGCCTAGATTCTACAGGAACAGTAAGAAAGTATACGAAATGAAACCTGCGGAAGCGCTGAAGAGAATGCTGCAACTTGGACACTATGAATCGTTTGTATGGAACAAGCTGTTTAAAAGAGAACTATTTGATTTTATTTCTTTCCCTTCCGGGCATCTGTACGAGGATTTATATACGACTTATAAGTTGATTGCAAAGGCCCGGAAAATCGTCTATACAAAGTCTGTAAAGTACTTCTACAGACAGCGATTAGGAAGTCTTCTCCATACTGTGTACAGTGCCAAATACTATGATTATGTACAGGCGAGTATTGAAGTCCGCAGTTTCATTGAATCCAAGTATCCAGTGGTTCTGCAGACCGCTTCGATGGCCTGTTACCGGGCCCGGATATTTACTTTTTTCCGTATTCTCCTGGCGCGTCCCCAGATGCTTTTTGACCGGAAAACGAGAAGAGAAGAGATGTACAGGTATATCCGGTACATCTTATCAGCGATGAGATAACATATTAATCACCTGCAGAGCTTTTTGTATAGCACAGTTTGCCTTACGAAAAACATGCTGCAGATAAAAATTAATACCGGATAACAATAAAGGGGCTGTTACTTTTTGAAGTAACAGCCCCTTTTGAAATGCTAATATATCAAGTTCAGTTTATGAGAAAGTTGTTTTTGCAGCTACTGTCTTGCGAACTACATTGATGTAACTCTTTCCTGCATTTACTTCGATAGGATTGCCGTCCTTGTCAATAAGGACAATTGCTCCGTGGGGACCATCCTTTGTCCATGATATTTCAATGATTTTGCCTTCGGAGGCATAATAGCCTGTACCGCCGTCATTCAGATACGCATCTATTGTCGTGTCACCGTGAGGCTGAATATTTGCGAATAATGTTACAACGTTTGTAACGGAGACCTGTTCTCCTGTTGTCTCGTCAATCTGAGCATCTCCGCCGTATTGGCTCTTTTCGTAAAGCTTCGTATCAGGGTTGTATGTGAAAGTAGAGTCGTCGTTATTCTGAGAAAAATAAACCACCAGCTTAGTGCAGTCAGCACCTTTTGTTAAAGCCGGAGTCGAAGCAGCAGTAAATGTGAAAAGAGAAGGAGTCTCGCCTTCATGCGGAATTTTTAAATCTTCAAAGGCGCGTAAAATACTTTCGCCGTTGGTTACAGCTGTATGTTCAAGTGCGCGGCTGCTGAGCCAATCAGAATCACGCCAGAAATAAATTCCGTCCGCCAGTGTAATTTTACCGTCTACAGACTGATCGGAACCCTTGCTGTAAATATTTCCGTCAAGATCATCGATTTTATTAAATGCGAGGTAATCAGGAACACGGGCATTCTCACCATAATGGACAAAAATGGAATTAGTTCCGGCAGAAAGATCACAGGCGATAATACGCGCACTGCGAAGGGAACCAACCTCAGGAACCTTGGATGCATCAGCAAAAAGAGCAAGAAATCTTGTCTGTCCGCCTTCTGTCTCAAATTCATATATCACATCCGCAAGACTAACTCCGCGCGAAGGAAGTGCTTCCGGGTGATTGTTGATGGAAAAACTTACAGAACGTTTGCCTATATTAGCTTTATCCATATCTTCTATGCCGGTAAGCGGATTCACGGCATAAGCTGATGCTGTTGTTGTTTCCGAAGGAGCAGCTGTTGTTGCTGCTGTTGAAGCTTTAGTAGCCGCTGTTGTTGCAATGGCTGTTGTCTCTGCCGCCTTTGTTTTTGAGCAGCCGGTCATAAACATGGCTGCACTAAAAAGAACTGAAAAAACGAGCAGTAATGCAATTGTTTTTGAAGTGGCAAGTGTTTTCTTTTTCATAATAATCTCCTATTGGTTTGGATTAAACAGATTTCATTGTACCATAAATGCCAAATAATAGAGTGAAAATTGAGGCAAATCACGATTATCTTGATCTGAGTATAAAAATAAGTTATTATGTCGATATCTATGTATTGAAGATGAGGTATCAAGAATGAAGTCAAATTCTTTTCAGGAGCCGGTAATGCGATCACCGCAGAAACCAGGCTATTCTGATCTGTCCGGATCAAGTAACTATAGTTCCAAAGTCATATCAGGCGCTTCCGGTGCATCTGCAGGGAAGCAGGAAAAGTCCCTTAAGAAGCGTATTACCACTATTTTATTATATGTTTTAGTTGTCGTTTTGGGCCTGGGAACAGGAAGCGGAATATATATATTTCAATTGGTAGGCAAGATCGGTTATGCTGCAATCAGTGTTGTTGATACGGATGATTACAGCACTGTCGATCTGGGCTCACTTGACAGTCAGGATGCGGAAAGTGGTGACACGACGTCATCATGGGCGGAAGGCGGCCATACAAAAGTATTTATTGATGATGAATTCCCAATCAAGAAAGTTGCGCAGAAAGACAAAAATGTTGAGAACATTCTTGTTTTCGGTGTTGATTCAAGAGGCACAGACGATGTGCAGTGTCGTGCAGACGCTGTCATGATTGTTTCTCTCGACAACAAAACCAAATCAGTTAAACTGATCTCTCTTATGAGAGACTGCGGAGTAACGATCGAAGGAAGAACAGACCGGGACAAGCTGACACACTCATATGCATACGGCGGCGTTGGATTACTGATCAATACGATAAATGAGAATTTCGGTCTGGATGTCCAGCGTTTTGTTATGCTTGACTTCAGCAGTTCTTCGGAACTGATTGATTTGGTCGGCGGTATTGATATTGATGTCCAGGCCAATGAAGTTAAATATGCAAACCAGAGTATTAACGAAGAGAATATGCTTTTGGGAACAACGGTTCCGCTTCTGACAAGTGCCGGCATACAAACCCTAAACGGCGTTCAGGCAATCGCCTGGTCCCGTATCCGTCACGCTGACTCCGATTTTGTCAGGACAAGCCGTCAGCGTACCGTTGCTTCAGCCCTGATGAAAAAAGTAGCTGACCAAAACAAATTGACGCAGCTTGCCATGCTTGAGGACTCAGCTGGAATATTTGAGACAAATATGACGCAGTCTGATCTGTTCCGTCTGGGTACGGTTGCCATCAACCTTATAGGAAACATGGTTGAGTACCGTATTCCTGATGACGGACTTTATACGATACAGGAGAATCCCTGGATGATGCTGATCAATTGGGAAGAACAGATACCGCGTCTTCATGAGTATATATGGGGGACTAGTGCCATATGAGTAAAACAATAGCTTCTGTCCTCTGTGAGACAAACCAGATGCGCGGCCTGCCGCAGGAGAATGTATTTTTACAGAATCTTTATCGACTCCCGCCGGATTTCAGTGCGTCCTTTCAACGAACCGCAACATCGACTGCTCCGGTTCAGATTTGTGCCCTTGCATCGGCTCAGGCAGATGACACAATAGGTGCGATGGCGCTGCAGGAAGTGATGAAGATTCTGTCGGCCATGGTTAATCAGGCGCAGACACATTCTTTTCTTGACTTTGAATTGTTTATCAATCAATTTATTACAGCTGCTAACGCTTCAGTCTGTAATCTGTCCATTTCGAATCATGGCGCACCGGTACGTGTTTCTCTTTCGATGATTGTAATTGAAGGAGACACGCTTCGCATTATGAGCGTTGGAAATACACGGGCCGTGCTCATTCGTCAGGGCCGTGTTATTTCGCTCTCTGAAGATCAGACAGTTGCACATCGATATGTACAGTTGGGCGCCATTTTGCCGGACGCTGAAAACACGCATCCGGAACGAAGTGTCCTCACTCAGTATATCGGCAGATTCCCGCAGGACGGCCCCATTCTTCCCGAAAAACAAATATACATGAAATTATCAGACGGAGATGAAATTTGCCTTCTTGGCACAGGAATCACTCAGGGTCTATCTGATTATGTGCGAAATTCCGTACTGCTCAAGACGGTTTCTCCTGAAGAGAAATCCGGCGAATTGATCGGACGCTGTGTTCAGAATAATGTGAAGGGCGGACTAACTGTTCTTCACCTGCGTATTGAAAATACTTTGCTAATGCCGGCAGGTGCATATATGCCTGGAGCCGGAGCTGCCCTTGCAGCAGCCGGAACTGCTGCAGCTGTTATTCCTTCTGCTATGGCGTCTACTGAGAATGGACTTCAGGCGGACGGTTCCTCACCTGAGATGAATGATAATCCTAATGCCCGGGCAATAGCCAGAAAGAGGGCGAAAACCATTGCCATAATTCGTCCGATTGCCATTTTTCTGGGTTGTATCCTGGTTGGATATTTATCGATGATGCTTTTCTTTAATATTGGAAATCTCATGAAGCCTTCATCCTCCGCTGCAACTGATAGCAATGGATCGGCTGTCGTACTGAATAAAGTAATGTATGTAAATGCAGATTTGGTTGCGCTGTATCCCGATGCATCACTTAATAATGAGCCTATCGTCTATTTGAGCAGAGGAGATGTTGTTACATTAAATGAAGTTGCCGGATCCTTCTCAAAAGTAACGACCATAGAAAGCACAATCGGATATATTGTATCTTCCATGCTGTCTGACTCAGATCCTACCATCGGTGAGACAAATCCCGAGATGGCAGACCCGACACCGATTCCCTCGGAACTGCCGACTGCTGTGACCACGTCAGGTGCCGCTGAGACAACGCCTGCCCCAACAACCGAGACAGCAGTGACGGAGAGCCAGACGAGTGCGGCATCAGAGACGACAGCAGCAAGTTCGTCGGTTACGTCGGCGACAGGCGAAACGACTGCTGCAGCATCAACGACAGCAGCAACGACAGCAGCAACAACAGCTGCAGCAACAACAGCTGCACCAACAACAGCAGCTGCACCAACAACAACAGCTGCACCTCCGACAGCCGCACCGGCACCTCCGACAGCAGCACCCGCAGCACCAGCAGCAGATCCAGGCGTAGTCAATGCAGCCCCGATTCCCTAAACCCAAACCAGGCTTATATTTTCTTTTATTCTGCCAATTATATTGTTTGCGTTCACTATGTCAATATTCCACATAAAAAGAGCCTTCCAGCACTTCACAAGTTGCTGAATGGCTCTTTTGGCGTTCAATCATTTAGGATATTGATATATTCTTGAACAGAAACAGAATTTATTTTACAAAGAATTCCTTATACAGTTCCCGTACAGCATAGTTGCAGTATTCCTCACGGACTCCGAACATGACAGAAATCTCAGAAGCCCCCTGGTTGATGATCTCGAGGTTGATGCCGGCTTTACTTAAGGCGCCGGCTGCACGCGCCGTCGTTCCTACTGTCTTAGCCATAGCTTCTCCAACAATCATAACAATGGAGAGGTCTCTTTTGACATAAATTTCATCAACCTGCAGTTCCAGGCTGATGCGTTCGATAATTTTCCGTTCCTTTTCAGCAGCGAATTCTGAAGAATGCATAATAATTGAAATCGAGTCAATGCCGGACGGCATGTGTTCAATTGAGACGCCTTCTTCTGCGATGATTTGAAGTACCTTCATTACAAAGCCAACTTCGCGGTTCATGAGATACTTGCTCATGTTAAGTGTGCAGAATCCCTTTTGTCCGGCAATTCCCGTCACAAGAGAATCATAGTTCTGACGTTTGCAGACTATCATCGTACCGTCAGAGGAGGGATTGTTGGTGTTGCGGATATGGACCGGTATACCTTTCAGGTAAGCAGGGTACAAAGCCTCTTCGTGAAGGACCGAGAATCCCGCATATGCAAGCTCGCGCATCTCATCATAAGTGATTTCACGGATCGGAAATGGATTTTTGACAAGCGACGGGTTTACAGCATAGACAGAATCGACATCCGTCCAGTTCTCGTAAACGGATGCATTGACGGCGGCTGCAAGTATCGCGCCGGTAATATCAGAACCTCCGCGTGAAAACGTTACAACGTCGCCTTCCGGAGAATATCCAAAAAATCCCGGGAAAACACATATTCCTTTCATCCAGGCAAGGGACGCAAGGTTTTTATAGGATTCGGGAAGCACATGCGCGCGTCCAAAATCACTTGAAAGGAGAAGTCCCGCTTCCTTCGGATCGCAATAGGTTGCTTTGTGTCCGATTGAATTCAGGAAAGCAGCAACGAGCCGAGCGCAGTTATCCTCGCCGGCTGCCTTGAGCGCATCAAGATATTTGTCTGGAGATGAACGGTCCGCCATGGATAATGAAGTAAGATTTTCTTTTATTGAAGTCATAACAATTTCAACGGATAATTCAGATGCAATTTCTTCATATCTTGAAATAACAGCATCAAGTTCCTTTTCACCGCTGAATCCGGATAGTCTGGCGTTAGCAAGAGCGATAAGGAGGTCGGTAACCTTGGTATCATTTTTAAATCTTTTGCCGGGAGCAGATACCACAAGAATTCTTCTTGCCGGATCGCTCAGCAAAATATCACAGACTTTACGGATCTGTGATGCGTCAGCAAGTGAGGTTCCTCCAAATTTAGATACTTTCATACGTCTCAGCCGGGGAGAATCCCCCGTACCTCCTTACAATTTTTACTTGATTCTTATCTTTTTCCTGTCAATTATAATCTGATGCCCGTCTCAAATACAAGTAAATAGTGAGATTTGGGTCAATAGAGCTGCATGATTTGCCAATAAGTGCAGCTGCATGGTATTCTTTGATGTACAAATGACAATATAAAGGAGTCGATAATGACAGGTCTTAAGAATTTGTTTACACCTGATATGGTCTTTCACAGGATGAGCGATGTGCCCTTTTCGGAACTAAAGTCCAGGGGTTTGAAATATGCGCTTCTTGATTTGGACAATACGCTGGCGGAGGATCATGTTCATGAACCAACCAAATACACGAGGGATATTATCCAAAAGCTCGAGAATCATGGTTTTATATGCTGCATCGTCTCTAACGCCAAATCAACACGCTCCGCAGATTTTGCCGCTATGATACCGGTTCAGTGTGTATCTTACGCCAACAAACCATCGCCGTCAGGAATATATCGGGCATTGGAACTTTTGAAAGCGGAAAAGGAAGAGACTGTCCTTTTTGGAGATCAGATTTTTACAGATATAGCTGCTGCGAACCGTGCCGGTATTTTTGCAGTTTTAGTTGAACCGTATACGAAAAGAGAAGTGTTTTATGTGAAAATCAAGAGACCTTTTGAAAAACTTGTACGATTGATTTATCGTTTTTGATCACGGTTTTAATCGCAGTAATGATGTTTGTCAGACCTGTATATATGAAATAGTATAGAACGCGGGTCATTTTGGAGAAAGTTATTTGCATGTAAGTATTGCGGTTCTTGCATGTGTCAAGTAAAATATTGTAGCATGAATTTTTATGCCTACGGGATTTCCCTAAAGGGCATTCGAATGGAATATTGAGAGGAGACTTTTTTATGGTAAGCGCAGGCGATTTCAGAAATGGAGTAATCTTTGAAATGGATGGACAGGTATTTCAGGTGGTGGAGTTCCAGCACGTTAAACCTGGCAAGGGTTCTGCATTTGTTCGCACAAAGTTTAAGAATATCAAGTCCGGAAGTGTTGTTGAAAGAACCTTTAACCCGAACGAGAAGTTTGATTCGGCACCGCTGGAGCGAAATGAGATGCAGTACATATATGCTGACGGAGATCTGTATTATTTTATGGATCAGAGTACATTTGAACAGCGTCCTATTGCCGTTGCTGATATTGGCGACGGGATTAAGTTCTTAAAAGAAGAGACTGTCTGCAAGGTTCTTACCTATAAAGGCGAGATTCTGGGTGTTGAACTTCCGATAACCGTTGAACTCAGAATCACAGAATGTGAGCCCGGTGTCCGCGGCGATACAACCAACAATGCAACGAAGCTTGCAACTCTTGAAACAGGAGCAACTGTCAAGGTTCCTCTTTTTGTAAATCAGGATGAAGTTGTCCGCCTCGATACACGTACCGGAGAATATCTTGAACGGGCATAACCATAACCCATTTAAATGCTATCTTTTTTGAGAATATGGATAAGAATCAGCCCATTGGCGTTCGTCCATGGGCTTATCTCTATTTAGTGAAAGGATGTGTGCTGCATAATGAGTGAAAGTCTGGTTTCAGAGACCATTAAAGGCGAGCGCTCCATGTCGCAGGGTTTTGTTGCACAGTATGCGGCCGAAGCAGCGCTTCAGGCTGACGGTGTCGCTTCGCTGCAGCCATCCTCAGGAGTATCACTCAAAGAGTCCCTTGGTGTTGTACACGAAGGTAAAGGAACCCGCGTCGTATTCCATGAGAACGATGATGGATTTGTATCAATAACCGTTTTTCCGATCGTCTATTATGGTATGATTATTCCTGAAGTTGCCTGGTCGATTCAGGAACGGGTGAAGGCTGATGTAGAAAAATATACAGGATTGGTTGTTGAATCCGTTGATGTTCATGTCTGCGGCGTAGTAACAAGAGAGGAGCCTATTGTATGAATAAGCCGGTACGATTTGTTCTTGTCATTTACTCCTTTCTTCTGGCCATTCTTTCCATAATGCTTTTATATGCATTTATTGATCTTGAGGTCCTGAATATACTGGATCTTGCGGTCTCACATGTCATTATTGATCCGGTTTTCAAATGGATCCTTTTATCTGTCCTGATCTGTATCATTATTTCAGCTATATGGGCTGTTTCTTATTCGGTTCTCTCAGGAAGACTCAGTAAGACTCGTATCCGACAGACTGATATCGGTTTTGTCGATATTGGCGTTGACGCCATCGAGAGTATTGCGCTTAACTCCGCCAAGAGTGCCCAGGTCGGCATCAAATCTGCAAAAGCACATGTTTCTTCAGGCAAGGAAGACTCCATCAGGATTCATCTTATTGCTGTGCTTTACTCCAATGTTGAAGTGCCTGCGATGATGTCCAAGGTTCAGGACAGGATAAAAAAGGATATTGAGCGTTACACCGGCATCTCGGTTGAATCTGTTTCAGTTAAGGTCAGCCGCGTTGAGCCAATTGTTGCAAAGGTTGAAAGATAGGCGCCATGAAGCTATTATTATCCCGTTTTTTAGATATGTTAAAGGATAAGAATGCTGGATTGATTGGTGGAACAGTCGGTTTTTTTCTTGCGGTTCTTTTCGTTGTTTTTGGTTTTTTTAAGACCCTGTTTATTCTGTTTATTACTTTTATTGGATATATGATAGGTGTAAGATTGTTTTCGGACAAGGAAATGCTGAAAAATTTTCTTGATAAGCTTATTCCCCCCGGGAGGTTTAGATGAGTAGAAGAGAAGCGCGCGAGTCCGCTTTCAAATTGTTATACCAAATGGAAATCCGGAAATCGGATCCTGTTTCACAGCGGGATATTTTTCTGGAAGAATACCCGCTTGATGCGGAAGATGTTGTTTATTTTGATGATCTTGTCTCCGGTGTGACCCTTCATGCAGGAGAACTTGATGATTTGTATGCTCCTCTTTTAAAGGGATGGAAGATTGAACGTCTTCCCAAAGTGGACCTCGTTATTCTTCGCATCGCCAGCTACGAAATTCGTATGCGAAAAGATGTTCCGCTCAATGTATCAATCAGTGAAGCGGTAGTTCTTTCCAAACGTTACAGCTCGGAAGAGTCAAAAGCATACATAAATGCGGTCCTGGGCCGCCTTGAACCGGGTGAGAAGGAATGAGTGCCGTCTTTACCGTCTCTGACTTGAATCATTATGTCGGGGAAGTGCTTGCAGCTGATCCGGTTCTTTCTGCTGTTCGTGTAAAAGGTGAGATATCAGGTTTCAAAAAGTATCCGTCCGGTCATCTGTACTTTTCTCTTAAAGATAAGGAATCACAGGTTAATTGTGTGGCTTTTCGTGGAAATGCCATACATTTTTCATTTGTTCCGGAAAATGGAATGGCTGTTGTTATAACAGCCCGGGCATCCCTTTATGATCGCGACGGTCGTTTTCAGCTTGTTGTATACGAGATGGAAAAGGATGGCGTCGGGGATCTGTTTGCAGCGTTTGAACGCTTAAAAGCTAAACTGGAATCTGAAGGTCTTTTTGACCTGCACCATAAATTGACGATTCCTTCGCTTCCACACAGAATCGGAGTTGTAACGTCTCCCAAAGGCGCCGTTATTCAGGATATTATTCATGTTCTATCGAGGCGTTTTCCCAATTTCGATCTGTTGATTTATCCATCTGCCGTACAGGGACAGAGTGCTGCACTGGAACTTAAGAGCGGTGTGGAGTGGTTCAACCGTACGGATCAGGTTGATGTTATTATCATTGCCAGAGGCGGCGGTTCGATGGAAGATCTCTGGTGTTTTAATGATGAATCGCTTGCAAGGACTATATATAAGTCGCATATCCCTGTTATTTCAGCTGTAGGGCACGAGACTGACTATACGATCTGTGATTTTGTCAGCGATCTGCGCGCGCCGACCCCATCAGCTGCCGCTGAATTGGTTATGCCGCTTAAAGCAGAATTGCTTTCCGCAATCAACGCCCGGACGGATCGTCTGACGCGCGCGCTTCTGCACTGGGTTTCGATCCGTAAAAATAAGTTGATGATGCTTTCCAGAAGCAGGGCGCTTCTTTCGCCGCTTCGAAGGGTCGAGACACAAAGTCAGCGCCTGGATATGCTGACACTGAAACTTACGCATTCACTGAACCGCCGTGTGGATAGTACGGCACGTCGAATCGATAAGGATATTGCAAGTCTTGATGCGTTAAGTCCGCTTAAAGTCTTGTCGCGGGGATATAGCCTGGCAACAAATCCGGTCACAGGGAAATGTATAACTTCTGTCAAACAGGTAACGCCCGGTCAGCCGGTACAAATTCAGCTGGCAGACGGATTGGTTCATTGTAAAGCAGAGAAAACAGAGGCAGGGAGGATATTATGAAGGACACAAATGAATATGAGAAGCTTACTTTTGAAGAAGCAATGCTCGAACTTGAATCTGTTGTTGGTAAGCTCGATTCAGGCGAGGGTACTCTTGATGAGTCCATTTCCTTATTTCAGAAGGGAGTTCTTCTGTCAAAGCTGTGCAGTGCACGACTTGAAGAAATCGAGCAGCGCGTCCGTATTTTGACGGATGACGGCAGCGGTTCGAAAAAAGAGGTTCCCTTTACAGATAGCACCGCGTCAGGCGGGGAAAAGGAATAATTCTATGACGAGTGCGCAATATGTATTTGAAGAACGGCTTGCCGAATATCAAAAACTGATTAATTCGAAGCTTTCCGTTATGTTTACAGGGGAAAACACTTCTGTGGACCTGACAATGGAGGCTGCTCTTTACAGTCTTCTTGCGGGCGGCAAAAGAATTCGTCCCGTGCTGATGTTCGCTGTAAGTGATATGCTTGCTGTGCCGATTGACGTTGTCATGCCGTATGCATGCGCCGTAGAGATGATTCATACATATTCACTGATACACGACGATCTGCCATGTATGGATAATGACGATACCCGAAGGGGGATGCCTACCTGCCATGTGAAATATTCGGAACCAATCGCCCTTTTAGCAGGGGATGCGCTTCTTAACCGTGCTTATGAAATCCTGTTTGACGCATGTATGGACGCTGATATCCGCAAGGTGAAAGCCGCTTCTTTTGTTGCCCGTATGGCAGGACCCAGAGGGATGATAGAAGGACAGACGATTGATCTGCTATCCGAAGGCAAGAAGATTTCCGGTGAACTGCTGACAATTCTTCAACAAAAAAAGACAGGGTGTCTATTGACGGCTCCTGTAATTGTGCCCATTTTTCTTTGCGGGCCTGGCAGCAAAACATCTTTGGCTGAACAGCAGCTGACTGAATTCGCAGCGCATATTGGTCTGGCCTTTCAAATTAAAGACGATCTTCTGGATGTTACCTCAACAAAAGAGGTGCTCGGCAAGAGCATAGGAAAAGATGCAGCCGTAGAAAAATCTACGTTTGTTACACTGTATGGACTTCAAAAGGCTCAGGAACAACTTCAAAAGGAGATGCACGGAGCTCAGAATTCGCTGATAATATTGAGAAATGAAGGGTTTGATACGTCTTTTCTTGAAGATCTCAACAATTATCTTCTGATCCGTGATAAATAGGTATATAATAATGAGCAATAAACTTGATGAACTCAAAGATCCGTCTGAGATTTCAGAATACACAGTTAAGGATATGTGCGAGCTGTCAGATGAGCTGCGCAAGGAAATTATCACGACTGTTTCTATTAATGGAGGACATTTATCATCAAATCTCGGTGTTATTGAACTTACAGTTGCATTAATGGCAACTTTTAATTTTAAGGATGAAGATCAGATCGTATGGGATGTCGGACATCAAAGTTATGCGTACAAACTTTTGACCGGAAGGCGTGATCGTTTTTCAACGCTTAGAAGGCTCGACGGTATCGCCGGATTTCCGAGACGCGCGGAGAGTTCATATGACTTTTTCGACACAGGACACAGCAGTACCTCAATTTCTGCAGCCCTGGGCCTTCTGCGTGCCAAGCGTATTAAAGGTGAAAAGGGAAGGGTCATTGCAGTCATTGGCGACGGTGCCCTGACAGGGGGGCTTGCCTATGAGGCGTTGAATGATGCAGGACAGTTCGGTGAAAATTTGATTGTCATTTTGAATGACAACCAGATGTCGATCGACCAGAATGTCGGTGCTCTGTCTCGTCACCTGGCTTCCATCCGTTCTTTGTCCGGTTATATCAGAGCCAAAAGACGCACCGAGATTATTTTGAATCATCTCCCGCTTATTGGCAGACCCATTGTCCGGCTCCTTTCGTTTATTAAGGATTCACTGCGTCTGGCAATCAGACGCAATCATCCTGTTATTTTTGAAGATCTTGGTTTTCGTTACTATGGACCCGTTGACGGCCATGATATTCCACATTTACTTAAATATCTTTCAACAATCAAAGATATCAGTGAACCGGTACTTTTGCATGTCTGCACGCAAAAAGGCAAGGGATATGAATTCGCCGAAGTATCTCCGTCTCAATATCACGGGGTCGCTCCTTTTGATATCGAACTTGGCTGTGAAGACGGCTCCTGCAGCACGTTCACATCTGCCTTCAGCAGTACGCTTGTCGACATTGCCGGAAAAAACAAAAAGGTAGTTGCAGTATGTGCCGCAATGATGACAAGCACGGGACTCGAGCCTTTCCGTGTCCTCTACAAGGATCGGTTTTTTGATGTGGGAATTGCAGAAGGACATGCTCTTACGATGGCCGCAGGGCTTGCCGCCAATGGTATGATTCCTGTTGTGGCCTTATATTCTACCTTCGTACAACGTGCCTATGATCAGATTTTACATGACATATGCCTTCAAAAACTGCATGTAGTCCTTGCCATTGACCGTGCAGGCATTATCGGGGCTGATGGTGAGACTCATCAGGGCCTTTATGATATGACCATGCTCTTAGCTATGCCGGGTATGGAGATTCTTGCACCAAGGGATTATGCGGAACTTGCCTTCATGCTTCACTATGCGATAGAAGAAGCTAAGGGACCTATCGCCATTCGATATCCACGTGCTTCAGAGACCAATGATTTTATACTTTTTGAACAGCTTCCCCTCAATAAGGCTCAGTACCTGAGCCGGGGAACTGACATAACTCTCTTATCCGTCGGTTTTCTTGCCGTTGAGGTGTATCAGGCTGCCAGAATTCTTCAGGACGAAGGCGTTTTTTGCGATGTTATTGATTTACGGAGAGTTAAGCCCCTTGATGAACAGACCATTCTTGAATCTGCTTCTAAGACCGGACGGGTTGTATGCTGTGAAGACGGCATGTATAACAACGGAGTCAGCGCGCGCGTTGCGCAAATACTTGAAATTAACGGCGTGCCGTCATCCTTTGCATCTATCGGCGTAAATGATCATCCGGTACCCGCCGGGACACGCTCCCAGCTTTTGAAGAGAGAAGCAATGGACGCCCTGTCCATTGCAGAACGCTGCAGACAAATTATGAAATCCGAAAAAAATACATCCGGTTCTAGTCAATCTTCGGATATATCATGGTGAACTTTCCGTAATTTACATGTATAATCAGCTTAAAAATATGCACGTTTTTGTATAACGTGCCTGTAGCTGAGGAGATATGTGATGATTTTTGGGATAGTTTCCAATATTGATAAGGATAAAGAATACGCATTTGCCCGGCACGCCGCAGCGTGCATCGCTGCCAGGGGCTCTGTGGCAGTTGTGGATCACACCTATCAGGATACTCTTTTAGGTAATGATCCCAATATTAAAGTGTCCTGTTATGAAGGATGCGACCTTCTTTTTAGTATCGGCGGTGACGGGACCTTTTTGTCGGCCGCCCATGAACACTATGCCAAGGATGTTCCGATCATAGGCGTTAACCTTGGCAGTATTGGATTTTTGACTGAAATACAGCCGGATCAGTTCGAGGATGCCATGGACCGGATACTGGCCGGGAATTATACGATTGATAATCGCATTCAATTGGAGGTTATCGTCAAAGACAAAGACGGTAATGAAAAAGGACGCGGCCTTTGCATGAATGATGCTGTCATCGCACGCGGATTTCTTCTGCATGTCCTTACGGTTGATCTTCTGATTGATGGTGATTATGTGGAAAGGCTCTCCGGCGACGGGGTTATCTTATCAACTCCGACCGGTTCTACCGCATATTCGCTGGCAGCAGGCGGACCCATTGTAAAACCCGAGCTTAAAGTATTTCTTGTAACGCCGATTTGTCCGCATACTCTGCATAATAGAAGTTATGTGGTTGCCGAAGACAGTGTTGTTGAGATAAGATTGAAGGCTTTTCATGAACAGCCGCTTTTGTCGCTCGACGGAAGAAATGAGATTGATTTGATGCCTCTCGACTGTATTTATGTTAGAAAGTCTGATTTTCCGATGAAAATAGCTAAAATTGGATATTCAAATTTTTACCAGACGATACGCAGAAAAATTCGTGCAAGGGGGAGTTTTTATGAAGATAGCCAAGAATGAGCGCCAGGAGAGTATTCTGCGGCTGATACGCGCAAAAGATATCAGTACTCAGGAAGAACTTGTCAGCGAGCTGATTGCGCAGGGACTTGTTATTACACAGGCTACTGTCTCCAGGGATATTAAGGATCTTGGCATCATAAAGGTCACTTCTGCATCCGGCAGCTCCAAATACAGCGTCCTGGACAGAACCGGAGATGCCGCGCCGGGAAGATTACTCTATGTTTTTTCACAGTCGCTGACCAGCTGTGAATGTGCTATGCATTTAGTCGTAATCAAAACACTGCCGGGAATGGCGCAAGCCGCTGCATCCGCACTCGACTCCATTCATCTGCAGGGGATAATCGGATCTATTGCCGGTGATGACACCGTTTTTGTTGCTACTCCAAGCCCGGAAGATGCAATCGCCCTATCCCAGACAATTCGCGACATGACTGCACGCCTCAATTCAGATGTATAAGGAAGATCATATATGCTGATTAGAATGGATATTTCCAATTTCGCTTTGATTGATAATGCAGTATTTGAACCTAAAAATGGTTTTACCATTATTACGGGAGAAACAGGAGCAGGAAAATCTTTGCTCATTGACGCGATTTCTGCTCTAAGGGGAAGCCGCATTGGTAAGGATGCTGTTCGTACAGGCTGTAAAAAGGCGACGATTGAAGCAGTATTCGATCGGATTCCATCACTTATTCCTGATGAGGAGCTGACTTCGCTGGGTATTTCCGATGAAGACGACACAATAATTCTTTCAAGGGAAATACTCGCAGACGGCAAATCCATTGCGAGAATTAACGGGAAGCTTGTTACCGTATCGGCACTCAAAGAGATTGGCTCACGACTCGTTGATATTCATGGACAAAACGACCAGCAGGCTATTTTTGTTCCTTCGATGCACATGGAACTTCTGGATCGTTTCGGAAACTCTCCTGTACACGACCGGATTACTGCCTATAGCAGCTCACTTGGTCTTTATCGTGAATGCATTGAAGAAATACGGCAGTTGGGTACTGATCCTGCCGCCAGAAGCAGACGTGCCGATTTACTGGCTTACCAGATAGCCGAACTTGAAGAAGCAGATTTTAAACCGGGTGAGGAAGAGGAGCTTATACGTCAAAAACGCATTCTTTCCTCCTACGAGAAGATAAGGGAAGGTCTTTCTTCCTGTTATCAGGTACTTGACAGCAACGAAGAAAATTCGGCGATGTCTATTCTGATACAGTCGGCTGCAGTATTGGAGTCTGTCATTCGTCTTGAACCTGCCCTTAAAGATGTACTTGAACAGTATCGTTCCTCGATTCTTGCACTTGAAGGGATCGGGGAGGATATCTCCTCATATATGTCAGCATCAGAACAGCCTGAAGTCTCGCTTTCCGCCATTGAGGCACGCCTTGATCACCTGTTCCGCTACAAAGTAAAATACGGCGGTACCATTTTAGAGATGCTTGCATTCCTTGAACAGGCCAGAACAGAACGGGATTCAATTATCGGAAGCGAAAAACGTCTCGAAGAACTTCATAGAAGGCGCCTGTCACTTGAGAAAGATCTGATGGAAAAAGCAGATGCTGTACATAACGCACGTCAGGCGGCAGCCTTGGATTTATCCCGCAGTATTATGAGCGAACTGTCAGATCTCGGAATGGAGGGATCCACTTTTTCTGTAGCTTTCACACAGCGTCCCCGCGAACGCTTCTTTTCACGAAGCGGTTATGACGAAGTTGCTTTCATGATGTCCGCCAACCCCGGAGAACCGGAAAAGCCTCTGGCCAAAATCGCATCCGGCGGCGAGGCCTCTCGTATTATGCTGGCAATCAAGACAATTCTTGCTTCAGCAGATGAGACTCCTACTTTGATATTCGACGAAATTGACGCAGGAATATCAGGCAAAACAGCAACGGTTGTGTCACAAAAGTTAAGAAACCTCTCTGTTACGCATCAGGTTCTGTGTGTGACACATATGGCGCAGATAGCTGCCGCTGCAGACCAGCATTTTATTATCATGAAGGATGTAGCGGATGAGCGTACACATACCGTAATCCGTGATCTGAGCAGCCGGGAAAGAATTGAAGAAGTAGCAAGACTTCTTTCCGGAGAGAAGACAGACCATACATCCCTCGATCTTGCAGAACGCCTGATCGCCAGAAAAAGCACATCCTTTTTATCATCAGACCTTGAGAAGGATAATGATTATTCAGACCAGAAGTGACTTCATATCTTCGGGCAGCTCACTTTCAAACTGCATATGCTCGTGTGTTATCGGGTGAATAAATCCCAGAGAACAGGCGTGGAGCGCCTGCCTTCCTATTTGTGTATCCATTTCAATTGACGGCATACCCGGCTCGGGAAAATCACAGGATGACGGTCCGTATAAACCGTCTCCGACCAGAGGATGGCCCAGATACCGCGAATGAACACGAATCTGGTGACAGCGGCCTGTTTCAAGGACATACCTGACAAGTGATATATCTTTTTCCGGCAAATACTTTTCGGTATGGTAATGGGTGACAGACGGATATCCGTCCTCGCAGACAACCCTGATCATAATCGAATCAACAGCCCGCCCGATTGGTTTATTGACGGTTCCGTCCGGCTGATCAAAGGAACCGTGAATAATGCCGAGATATTCTTTCTCCATAGCGGCGCTTGATATGACGTGATGCGCAAATCCGTTTTTGGCAATAACGATGAGTCCGCTGGTTTCGCGGTCCAGCCGCATGACCGGGTGAAGGCGCTGATCAGAGAGCCGCTGGATTAAAGAGTCATCCATATGCTGCCAGGACGGATGTGTGACAAGACCTGCAGGTTTTTCACATACAAGAAGCCATTCATCCTCATAAAGAACGGGGATAGTACAGTCAGGACGAACGGTGGCCTGGACTATGTCGTCTTCATATAATGCCTCAACCTGATCTCCCTGAGAAACGGGATCTTTCATGCGTGCCGCTTCGCCGTTAATCAGAAGCTTGCCATAAAGCCGGACTTTCTTTATCATCAGACGGGACATCTGCATGCGCCCGGATAGTACTTCGTGCGCCGCTTTGCCGTGTTCACTCGTATTTATTGTAAATGTAAGTTTCATTTGCCACCTTTTTCCGATAATGCGCATGCAATATGCACAAGAATTGATAAAGGCAATTATACCGTAATAGTTTTCATTTGACCTCAATATTGCCTGAAATGATTTTCAATATAATGCTTTTTGATAAAATTTCAAAATAAATTGCAATATACGATAGAAATTTATCCATATCTAATTGAGCATGAGAAAATTTCGTGATATCCTAGCCTGTGGGAGGTGAGTCAACTGTGGAAAAAACAAAACTGACTCCGGAAGAAATGCGTGCAAAGCTCGATGTGGTCCTCGCTGAATATAAAGGTGAAGGTCAAAAAGCATTGATGGCTACTTTGCAGAAGGCACAGGGAATATATGGTTATTTGCCGCTCGCTGTTCAAAAAAGAGTTGCGAACGCTTTAAATGTATCTGTTGCCGAGGTCTATGGAGTAATTTCTTTCTATTCATTTTTTTCTCTGAAGCCTAAGGGAGAGACCGTATTCACTATCTGTATGGGAACTGCATGCTATGTAAAGGGCTCACAATTACTTTTAGAAGAGATCGAAAAATCAATTGGTATTTCAACCGGTGAAGTAACAAAAGATGGCAAGTACTCCATTTCTGCATGCCGCTGTGTAGGCGCATGTGGTCTTGCTCCCGTCATTCTTGTGAATGACGATGTTTATGGACGTCTCACACCTGAAGAAATTCCGGCCATCATAGCAAAGTATAAGGAGGCATAAAAACATGGATTTATTTCGTGCACATGTCCTTGTCTGCTGTGGAACCGGATGCACATCATCAAGTTCTCCTCTGATTATGGATCGGTTTTCGGATCTGCTTCCGACATATGGTCTTGACAAGGAAATTAAAATCGTTAAAACGGGTTGTTTCGGACTATGCGCTGAAGGCCCTGTAGTTGTCATTTATCCTGAAGGCGTAATGTATTATCGCGTCACACCGGAAGATGTTGACGAGATTGTAAGTGAACACCTATTAAAAGGCCGTTATGTTCAGCGTCTTATGACTCTTTCAACTGCCCAGGACACCAGTGAAAGTTTTTCTGCGGATGACAGCGGATTCTTCAAAAAACAGATGCGTATCGCACTGCGTAACTGCGGCGTTATCAATCCTGAAAAAATTGAAGAATATATCGCACATGACGGATACCAGGCCATCGGTAAAATCCTTACCGAAAAAGTGGATCCTATGTCCATCATAGCTACTGTCAAAGCATCCGGACTGCGCGGCAGAGGCGGCGCGGGTTTCCCTACCGGAAGTAAATGGGAATTCGCTGCAAAAGTTCAAAATGATACAAAGTATGTATGCTGCAACGCAGATGAGGGTGATCCCGGTGCCTTTATGGACCGTTCTGTTCTTGAAGGAGATCCCCACAGCATTATTGAAGCAATGACGATCGCCGGCTACAGCATCGGCGCAAATCAAGGTTATGTATATGTCCGCGCTGAGTATCCCATCGCGATTGAGCGTTTGTCCATTGCAATCGAACAGGCGAGGGAATACGGTCTGCTGGGTAAGAATATCTTTGATTCAGGGTTTGACTTTGATCTTGATATTCGTCTGGGCGCCGGAGCATTTGTTTGCGGTGAAGAGACTGCCCTTATGCGTTCCATCGAAGGAAAACGCGGAAATCCGACGCCGCGTCCTCCGTTCCCTGCGGTTAAAGGACTCTTTGGTAAGCCGACAATTCTCAACAATGTTGAGACATATGCCAATATACCAGTCATCATGAACAAGGGCGCCGCATGGTTCGCTTCTATCGGAACTGAAAAGTCAAAGGGAACGAAAGTATTTGCTCTCGGCGGTAAGGTTAATAATGTTGGTCTCGTTGAAATCCCGATGGGAACAACCGTACGCGAAATCGTATTTGATATCGGCGGCGGCATCCCCAACGGAAAGAAATTCAAATCTGTACAGACCGGCGGTCCTTCCGGCGGATGTATTCCAGCTTCTCTTCTGGATACACCCATCGACTATGACAACCTGATTTCTGTTGGATCCATGATGGGTTCAGGTGGAATGATTGTTATGGACGAAGATACCTGTATGGTTGATATCGCCAAATTCTTCCTGGAATTCACGGTCGATGAATCCTGCGGCAAGTGCTCTCCGTGCCGGATAGGTACCAAGCGCATGTTTGAGATCCTTACAAAGATAACAGACGGCACAGGCACTCTCAAAGACATCAAATCCCTTGAGGAGCTGGCCCTGGCTCTCAAGAACGGTTCTTTGTGCGCACTTGGACAAACAGCAGCGAACCCGATTCTTTCAACACTCCACCATTTCCGTGAGGAATATATGGAGCATGTTGTTGATAAGAAGTGCCGCTGCCATGTCTGCAAAGGTCTGACACAGTACTATATTGAGCCAAACCTTTGTAAGAAGTGCAGCCTTTGTGCTAAGAAATGTCCGGTTGACTGTATCTCCGGCGTTGTCGGTAAAGAGACGTATGTCATCGATTCCGAAAACTGCATAAAGTGCGGCGCTTGCATGGAAGCATGTAAGTTTAAGGCTGTAGTAAAGAAATAATGGCTGTTCATCTCGAAAAGAGATCTGTCATTTCCAAAAAGGAGCGTGAATAACAGTGAACATGGTGAATCTTACCATTGACGGGGTTTCGGTCAGCGTACCTTCCACTCATACCGTTCTTGAAGCGGCCAAAAGTGCTGGTATTAAGATCCCAACCTTATGTTTCCTCAAAGATGTTAATGAGACAGGCGCCTGCCGTGTCTGCCTTGTTGAAATCGAAAAAGCACGTGCACTGGCAGCTGCCTGTGTAATGCCTGTCAGCGAGGGTATGATAGTCCATACCAACAGCGCCAAGGTTCGTGCCACAAGAAAATCCACACTCGAGATGATTCTTTCGGATCATAACAGAGATTGTCTTGCCTGCATCCGCAACCGCAACTGCGAGCTGCAGACGCTGGCTGATGAGTACTCTATCCGTGGAATTACTTTCGAAGGCGAAAAGAGCAAATCCGTATTTGATGACAAGTCTTTCTCCATCGTCAGGGACGGCAGCAAATGTATCAAATGCGGCCGCTGTGTATCTGCCTGTGATAAGCAGGACATCGGAGTTCTCTCTTTCCTGAACCGCGGATTCAACACCAGCATCGGCCCGGCCTATGATGTATCCATGGCAGATGCGCCGTGTGTATACTGCGGACAGTGCATCATTGCCTGCCCAGTCGGCGCCCTATACGAGAAAGAAGAGACAGAAAAGGTATGGTCAGCCATCCATGATCCGAACAAGCATGTCGTTATGCAGGTAGCTCCTGCTGTCCGCGCTGCTATCGGTGAAGAATTTGGTCTTCCGATTGGAACACGTGCTACCGGCAAGATGTTTGCCGCCATGCGCAGACTCGGCGTTGATAAGATCTACGATACGAACTTCGGCGCTGACCTTACAATTATTGAAGAAGGCCATGAACTGCTTGGACGAATCAATAACGGCGGCGTACTTCCTATGATCACTTCCTGTTCGCCTGGCTGGATTCGTTTCTGTGAATTCTATTATCCTGACTTTATCCCGAATCTCTCGAGCTGCAAGTCTCCCCATCAGATGGAAGGCGCGCTTATTAAGTCATATTATGCAGAGAAGAATGAAATTGAGCCTAATTCAATTTTCACAGTATCTGTTATGCCGTGTACTTCCAAAAAGACGGAAGCCGCACGCGAGCAGCATGTCGATGAAGCCGGTCTCCGGGATGTCGATGTTGTTATAACAACAAGAGAACTTGCACGTATGATCCGTGAAGCAGGAATGGATTTCAATTCTCTTCCTGACGAAGGTCCCGATATGGACCTCATGGGTGAATACACAGGTGCCGGAGTTATTTTCGGAGCTACCGGCGGCGTTATGGAAGCGGCTCTTCGTACAGTTGCTGATATCCTGGAAGACAAGGATCTTCCGGACTTCGAGTATAAAGCTGTCCGCGGTGTTGCTGATGATGTAAAAGAAGCTGAACTGACACTCGCAGGTATTCCGGTCAAGGTTGCTATTGCACACAGCACAGCAGGCGCCAGAAAGCTTCTTGACGCGATTCGCGCGGGAACGGCACCCAACTACACCTTCATTGAGATTATGGGATGCTCCGGCGGCTGCGTGTGCGGCGGCGGACAGCCTCAGCAGCCGGCTCAGGTACTGATGGATATTGATATCCGTGCCGAGCGTGCGAAAGCTCTTTACGAAGAAGATGCAAAGATGCCTGAACGCAAGAGTCACAAAAACAGCGAAGTCATGACTCTTTACAAAGAATACCTCGGAGAACCCAACGGACATTTGGCGCACGAACTGCTTCATACACACTATAGCCAGCGCGAAATTTATCCGGAAAGTCTGGTTGAGGATTAATTTTCTTCGACGGATTTACTATTTTCTGCCGCAATAAATTCTCTCCCGAATAATGAAGGCCGGACATGATTTTGACAATCATGTCCGGTTTTTTGTAGTTTATACACTAAATAATGAAAATCATTTCGATTTTTTTGAAAGTTTGAACCTCAAATGAACAAAAGAGTTGACATATACTGTGCATAATTATTAAAATGGTATTCGTGCTTATTCATAATTTGTGCAAAAGTTTGTAACTTGAAAATTTAATATTGGGGGTGAGTACCATAGATAAGTTGTTCATTGGAATAGCTGGTCTCCTGGTTGGTGCTGTCATCGGTGTTATTGCTGTTGTAGTTTATTATCGCAAAGGATTTTCCGCGCGACAGAAAAAACTTCAGGAAGACATCGTCAAAGCCGATTCGGATGCCGAAAAACTAGTTGGTGAAGCACAGAAAACTGCGGAGAGCAGAAAAAGAGAACTTCTTTTGCAGGCAAAAGAAGAAATAACCAAAGCAAAGGTTGATCTTGAACGGGATGTTCGTGAGAGAAAAGCTGAGCTTGCCAAGGAACGTCATAGAATTGATCAAAAAGAAGAGACACTGGACAAAAAACTTGAAAATCTCGAGCTCAAGGAAGATGCGCTGGATCTGCGTGTCAGTGATGTGCTCGCGATGGAAGAACATGCACGTGATTTAGAAAGACAAAAAGTAATTGAACTCGAACGTATTTCCAGCCTGACTGTGGAAGATGCAAGAAATCTTGTTCTTGAGCAGGCCCGCCTGGAGTACAGCCATGACATGGCCGCTCTTCTTAAACATATGGAAGAGCAGACACGTGAAGAGGCTGACAGAAAGGCTAAGGATATTATTGTCAGTTCAATTCAACGGTATGCTTCCGACTATGTGTCCGAAGTTACAGTGTCCGTCGTTTCTCTGCCTAATGATGAAATGAAGGGCCGCATTATCGGACGCGAAGGAAGAAATATCCGCGCAATTGAGACTATTACAGGAGTTGACCTGATTATTGATGACACGCCCGAGGCTGTTATCCTGTCAAGTTTTGATCCTGTTCGAAGAGAAATTGCAAGACTTACCATCGAAAAGCTGATTGTAGATGGACGTATCCATCCGGCTCGAATTGAAGAGATGGCGCAGAAGGCTAAAAAAGAAGTCGCGCAAACCATCAAACAAGAAGGAGAGCGGGCAGCATTCGACACGGGTATCATCGGTCTGCATCCCGAGATAATAAAATATCTCGGTAAACTGCGTTATCGTACAAGTTACGGTCAGAATGTTCTGCAGCACTCTATCGAAGTATGCTGGATAACAGGAATGATGGCTTCTGAACTTGGACTTGATGTTACATTTGCCAAGCGCGCAGGTCTTCTCCACGATATCGGCAAAGCGGCCGATTTCGAAATGGAAGGATCCCACATTGAGCTTGGCGCGGACATTGCCCGTCGCTACAAAGAAACACCCGATGTAATCAATGCCATTCAGGCTCACCACGGTGACGTGGAACCTGAGACTTTAATTGCCGTTCTTGTAGCAGCTGCGGATGCAATCTCTGCGGCAAGACCGGGAGCGCGTCGTGAGAATCTGGAAACATACATTAAACGTATCCAGAAGCTCGAAGAAATTGCGACAAGCTTTGAAGGTGTTGAAAAATCGTATGCGATTCAGGCCGGACGCGAGATTCGTGTCATGGTTATTCCTGAAATTGTAAGCGATCCGGATATGATTCTTAAAGCAAGGGAGATCTGCAAAAAGATCGAAGAAGAACTTGATTATCCCGGACAAATCAAGGTAAATATCATTCGCGAGACCAGAGCGTCTGATTATGCCAAGTAAAGTTTTTTCATTTTAGTGTACGATCCTGATAAAGGCGTTTTATCCATGATGAGAATCAAGGATAGAACGCCTTTTTTATGGTAAAATGATTTGGTATTTGTGAGACAGCAGACTGCAGGGGGGTGTCCTTGAACATATTATTTGTCGGAGATATAGTCGGACAGCCTGGACGAAGAATCCTTAAGGATAAACTAAGGGACCTTCGCAGGCACTACGCTGCCGATGTATGCATAGCCAATGCAGAGAACGCTGCTGCCGGTTTTGGTCTGACCAATCCGATAGCGGGCGATCTGTTTTCATATGGCGTTGATATCATCACGATGGGCAACCATACCTTCTCACGGGCAGACCTTTTCCGTTTTATTGATTCTGAAAAGCGTATCGTCAGACCTGCAAATGTGTCGTCAGCCTGGCCGGGATCCGACTATGCCGTATATGACGCAGGAGATAAGGGGAAGCTGCTGGTTTTGAATTTTCTTGGACGTGTGGGCATGGATCCCTGCGATTCCCCCTATAAGGCTGCAGACCGCCTTCTGGAGACGTATAAGACTGCGTTGGATACTCATATGGTTCTTGTTGACTTTCACGCTGAGGCTACCTCTGAGAAGCAGGCAATGGGATATTACCTTGACGGACGCGTATCACTGGTAATCGGTACTCATACACATGTCCAGACAGCCGATGAGAAGATTCTTGACTGCGGGACCGGACACATTTCTGATGTCGGCATGACGGGAGCGGTAAAGAGCGTTCTTGGAATGGATGTCGATGTATCGCTTCGTCGCCTGGTGGATCAGCTTCCGGCCGTATATGAACCCGCAGGAGGGAAAGCAATGATCAACGGAGCATTCGCGTCCCTCGACCCCGATACCGGCCGGTGCCTCAAAATAGAGAGGATTCAGGTTTTCGAAACATAAATTCCCCGATTATTATTATCTATGATCAATGAAAGGAATTGTTAAAAATGCTTTATGTACTCATAGCTATCCTCGTTATCCTGGATCAATTCAGCAAGTATATGATTACACAGTATCTGACACTCATGGAGATTCGTCCTGTTATTGAAGGCTTTTTCTCAATCACATATTTCCAGAACTCCGGTGGTGCTTTTAGCTTTCTTGCTGAAACAGAGTGGGGCATTATCGTACTTTCTGCGATATCGGTTACTGTATCTGTTATACTCTTGTATGTGCTGTACAAGCTCCGCAATAACAAAATGTTCTGGATACGCTTTTCAATTGCACTTCTGGTCTCCGGAACGATTGGTAATATGGTTGACCGCATCCGTGTAAAAGCGGTGGTAGATTTTCTGATGTTTACTTTCGGAAAATACACATTTCCAATATTTAATGTGGCAGACATGTGCATCGTGGTAGGCTCAATTCTCCTTGCCCTACTTCTGATTTTTGACAAAAGACTATTTAACACAGATGACAATAAAACAGCAGACAATCTGATGGTTGATGCAGATACACTAGAAGGGAAAAGTTCAAAAAATGATTTATGAAAGAGTTGTAGATAGAGCAAACCTCAGACTGGATACCTATATATCTGAGGTTGTACCGGAAATATCAAGATCATATGCAGTTACTCTGATTTCCGAAGGCCGTATTCTTGTCAATGGAAATCAAGTAAAGCCTTCATCGAAGACGGTTATCGGAGCTGTTATTCTAATTGATACTCCGGACCCTCAACTGACGCATACTCTTCCGGAAAATATTCCGTTGGATATTGTATATGAAGATAATGACCTTCTGGTCATTAACAAGCCGCAGGGGATGGTTGTCCATCCCGCGCCCGGGCATGCCTCAGGCACTCTTGTAAATGCGCTTCTTTATTATTGCCAGGGTCAGCTGTCAGATATTAACGGTATAATCCGCCCCGGAATAATTCACAGAATTGACAAGGATACATCAGGACTCATGATTGCCGTCAAAAATAATGATATTCACGAAAAAATGGCGAAAATGATTGCCGCGCATGATGTTGTCAGAAAATATCGCTGCTGTGTATACGGTGTTGTGGATTCTGATAAAGGAACCATAGATGCTCCGATCGGCCGTTCTTCAACAGATAGAAGACGTATGGTTGTCAGAGCGGAAGGCAAGCCTTCTGTAACACACTTCGAAGTGGTTGAGAGATTTGGCCGTGCTACGGATCTTTCTCTTATTCTGGAGACTGGCCGGACTCATCAGATCCGTTCACATCTGTCTTATATTGGTTATCCGGCTATCGGCGATCCCATATACGCTGCGAAGCGTACTACATATGGAATGGTCGGACAGGCGCTCCACAGTAAGTCACTTGAATTTGTACACCCAAGTACGGGAGAGACGATTTCTCTGGAAGTTGATCTTCCTAAGTACTACATCGATCTTGTCGCCCAGCTGCGTGATCAGAATTAACCGATGTGTTTCGGAGAAAGTGAAATGATTGCCTATGTCTTCAGACGGAGCAAAATTCAATAAGGAGAAAGTATCCGTGTCTCTTCCCGCTGCCCCCGGTGAATCCCAACCGGACAAAAGGTTCACAAAAGCGCAGAGAAGGCTTGTTGAGAACTTACTTTATATGATGCTCCTTTTAATTCTGAGCTTTTTTTTTACGATGCAGATCCGCGAAGGAATCAGCGTTCAAAAGCAGCTTTCCTCATCAAATGAGAAGCGTTTGGCATATCAGCAGCAATTAAATGACCTGAAGACCGAAAACTTGAACCTTCAGGAGCAGAATACTCTTTTAGCAGAGAAAAAAGATCTGCTGACTGAGACTGTTCTTAACGAACAGGGATATTCTGAGCTGGCTGCTGAACTTGTCGAAATCCGCAAACTCGCAGGACTTACCAGTGTGGACGGCAACGGCGTAACGATTACCTTAAGAGACTCAACCATTACAGATACATCCGATACGAACCAGTCAAGCCTGATTCATTCACAGGATGTACAGTATATTGTGGATTTGCTTAAGAGTGCCGGTGCAAGTGCCATTGCTATCAACGGGGAACGAATTGTCTGTACAACAAGTATTGTCTGCACGGGACCAACAATCAGGGTAAATAACAGCAGATATCCTGTACCCTATGTTATTACTGCTGTCTGCGATCCCGAATCGACATATGATATACTTCAAAATGATGCGCAAATATTATTCAGACTATCAGAAGGCGTCGAAGTTGCCTTTGAAAAAAGTACTGATCTTTCCATTCCCGCCTTTTCGGACAGTACTATTGTTGATTCACTCAGCGAAGAGTTGGAGGTAATTAATCCATCATGAAGCGCAAAATGACATTGTCGACCGGAGCAATCATCGTATTTTTTGTATTGGGGCTGTTGATCGCACTGCAGCTTAAAAGCATCAACGAAAACAACCTTCTGGCGGATAATGCTAATCAGGATTTAGTTGAACTTCAGGAGCAGGTCATGACTCTTATGCGTGAAAATGCCGACCTTTCCGATCAAAATCAAAATCTGTCGGATCTTATCACATCAATGGGTGCAGAGCTTTCCGGCGATAACATTACATTACAGACAATCATGGATGAGAAATTGAAGGCTGAAATATTTGCGGGATTGACTGATGTATCCGGCAGCGGAATTCAAGTCATAATGGATCCGGGTACCGATGTTAATGTCAAAGCTTCAAGACTTTTGCTGCTCATAAACGAGATGCGGTCCTCGGGAGCCCTGGCCATCAGCATAAATACGGACCGTATTGTTGCCATGACAGAAATCAGGGATACGGGAACCACTAATCCCCAGATAGTGATTAACGGTAACTCTTACCCGGCTGCCTCTCAGTTTGTAATCAGAGCTATTTATAATGAAGAAGACATCAACCGGAGTCTCCAGCTTGTCGACAATCTTATCGGACAGCTTCAGACCGTCTCAATAATAACCGTTTCCTCCAGTGACAGTATATCTATCCCCAAACTGTCGGAAGACAGCCTGACTAACCGTCAAATCTAATGTAAGCGAAAGGAAGTCAAGCTGATTTATGGTACATAATACGTATGAAGCAGAACATATACCGTTTAACAGACTCCAGGAACTATCTGCAGGAAACGGTAAATTCATTAAGATAATTGAGACACAGTTATCTGTGGAAATGGAAGTTTCAAAAGATGGTATTCTTCTTTCCGGGAGTCCTTCTGCCACGGCTCACGCCAGGGAGGTTCTTTCATCCATTGAATATTTTCTCGAAAAAGAAGAGGATATGGATGAGCAGAGCATACGATATTTCTGTACTCTGGCTTTGCAGAACCGGCTTGATTCATTTCGCGGCGCCTTTGAAGAAGTAATCCTTGTCACACCTAAAGGCAAGTCCATCCGTACTAAGACACTCGGACAGCGGGTTTATGTTGACGCACAAAGGCATAATGAACTTGTTCTGTGTGTCGGGCCTGCGGGAACGGGGAAGACTTTTCTCGGCGTGGCCATGGCTGTTTCGGCATTTAGAAACAGGGAAGTGTCCCGCATTATTTTGGCCAGGCCTGCTGTTGAAGCCGGAGAACGCCTTGGATTTCTTCCGGGGGATCTTCAGGAAAAAGTTGATCCGTATATGAGACCTATTTATGACGCGCTGCATGAACTGCTCGGTGAAGAGGCGTTCCTTAAATACACGGAAAAAGGTCTTATCGAAGTGTCGCCCCTGGCATTTATGCGCGGACGCACACTTGATGATGCTTTTATCCTTCTTGACGAGGCTCAGAATACTACCGTCGAGCAGATGAAAATGTTTGTCACCAGAATTGGTATGAATGCCAAGGCGTGTGTCTGCGGCGACATAACACAGATCGATCTGCCCAAAGGCGTAAGAAACGGACTGACGGATGCTGCTGTTCTACTAAAAGATATACCAGGTATTGGCGTTGTTTCTCTTTCTGATGCAGATATTGTCAGAAATCCATTGGTACAAAGAATCATCATGGCTTATAATGACAGGAAAGAAAGGGGGACGATTGAATCATGAGGCTTTCCAATAACATTAAACGATTTCTTCCTGCTTTGTTTGTTGTGATATTAGCCCTTTTCGTCGTTGGCCTTGTTTATTATGGTTCTATTCCCCAGCGGTATTCGCTTACTGCGGGTGTCGTCAGTGAAGTTGATATTGCGGCTCCCCGCTCAGTAATAGATACCAATGAGACCAAAGCGCGCGCGCAGGAGAGCATGAATGCGGTTGCGCCGATATATGTTCGTTCCCAGGAGATTTCCGATAAAGGAATTACTGACCTGACCAAGCTCTTTTCGATATGCAGCGAACACCGCAATAATAATCTGAATGAAGACGGAACGGTTAAAGAGACCTACCGTGTTGTCAGCGACAAATTGATCAGCAGCATCCAGGCTAATTTTGGCGTCACGCTGACAGACAACGAATCTTTTCAGTTAATTACCGCCGATCAGACGCTTCTTAATTATGTTCAGACCCAGTCTGTATCGATTGCATCGCTTATCCTCTCGGACAGGGTCGATGACGCTTTACTTGCAAGCCAGATCAATGATCTGACCAGTGACCTTGATACATCGGCAGGTTCTCTGTACGTATCTAATTCGACACTTGTTAAGTCCCTTTTAGTTAATTTTCTTAAGCCCAATGCCGTATTTGATGAGACAGCAACTAACACAGCCCGTCAGACGGCCTATAACGCCGTAATAAATAATCCCGTCATGATTGAAAAGGGCACTCGAATTGTAAGCTACGGGGATGTGATATCACAGAATACATTTCAGACGCTTGTCGATCTTGATCTGATAGAAGACAACGAGTTTGATTATAATTTATTAGTGGGAATATTTGCCTACATGCTTGTTCTCTTTACGGTTATCGGATTGTATCTCAAAAGGTTTGAACAGGATTTTGTTGCGGCTCCCAGAGACATCACCGCATTATCGCTGTCGTTTTTGATTCCGATTATAACTGCCGTATATTTTTCCGATATTTCACCGCTCATATCCCCTGTGTATTTTACGGCTGTAATCGCGGCGACCTATCTTGGCGCTCAGTCAGGCATTGTTCTGTCCATTCTTCAGATTCTGATCATTCTGCCGATTTGTCAATTTGATGTAGAATTTGTGTTTATTTCTATAATCGGTATATTTGTCTGTTCTATGGTTGCCGGACAGCGGAATAGAAAATACAATTCAGCGTCCCTTATTATTCTGACTTCACTTGCCTGTTTTCTTGCATCCGTCGGTAT
>Ga0209100_1000195_pt1 | contig 65871 bp, 59 predicted proteins | sample lystaG_FD_185480 | JGI IMG/M metagenome (GOLD analysis project Ga0209100, IMG submission 185480) | Glacier valley bacterial and archeal communities from Borup Fiord, Nunavut, Canada, to study Microbial Dark Matter (Phase II) -... | ecosystem: Environmental > Aquatic > Freshwater > Ice > Glacier ... | reverse complement strand
TGCCAGGCGATAACGTGTCGATCACCGTCAAGCTGATCAACCCGATTGCCATGGAAGAAGGTCTGCGTTTTGCTATCCGTGAAGGTGGCAAGACCGTGGGCGCCGGTGTGGTTGCCAAGATCATCGCGTAATTTTTTCAGTAGGGGCGTAGCTCAATTGGCAGAGCGTCGGTCTCCAAAACCGAAGGTTGATGGTTCGATTCCTTCCGCCCCTGCCACCTGACTGTGTAGAGTAGGTGGATTCCAAGCCCGCTATGCGAATAGCGGGCTTCAGCGTCTGATGACGACTGAGTTTGATTTGACGTAGAGAAAGCGCGAGATAGAGAAAAATGGCCACCACACAAGTTCAAACTGTCAGTACCGGCGTCGATAAGGCCAAGTTGGCTGCAGCAGCTGCATTGGTTGTTGTCGCATTGGCGGCCTATTATTTACTTGGCAAACAAGGATCGCTGGCTCAGTGGAGTGCTTTGCTGTTGGGTTTGGCTGTTGCCGTCGTGGTATTTTTCACCGCTGAGCCGGGCAAAGCGCTGTACGCCTTTGGTCGGGATGCCTGGCGTGAGGTTAAAAAAGTCGTCTGGCCAGCACGCAAAGAAGCTATTCAAATGACGGCCTATGTGTTTGTCTTTGTGCTGGTCATGGCCTTGTTTCTCTGGTTAACTGACAAAACGCTCGAGTGGGTGTTTTATGACTTAATTCTGGGGTGGAAAAAATAATGAATGATGTTGTAGAAACTCCGTCAAACGATACGCCCGCAGCCGCGCAAATTCTGGCGACGGCGCCGACTAATCCTGATCTGCGCTGGTATGTGGTCCATGCCTACTCGGGTATGGAGAAAGCAGTCGAGCGGAACATCATCGAGCGCATCACTCGCGCCGGGATGGAAAGCAAATTTGGCCGGATTCTGGTTCCCATGGAGGAAGTGGTTGAGATCAAGAACGGCCAGAAGAAAACGACTGAACGCAAGTTCTTTCCGGGTTATGTGTTGGTCGAAATGGTCATGGACGATGAGACTTGGCACTTGGTCAAGCACACCAACAAGGTGACTGGTTTCGTGGGTGGCGCAAAGAATCGTCCGGCTCCGATTTCAGAAGCCGAGGTGATGAAGATCGTCAACCAGATGCAGGAAGGCACCGAGAAGCCACGCCACAAAGTTGAATTTGAAGTGGGTGAGTTTGTGCGTGTCAAGGATGGTCCGTTTACCGACTTCAATGGTTCGGTGGAAGACGTCAACTACGAAAAGAGCAAGGTCCGTGTCGCCGTCACGATTTTCGGCCGTTCCACGCCTGTAGAACTTGATTTCTCGCAGATCGAAAAAACCTGAATTTGAAATATTGGATTTCGCACTTTTCGACTCGGTGCGAATGTAGTTAGTGAGTCGTTAACCCCGGGGAGCCACGGCCTGCAAATACAAAGCACGGTCAGGGCGTTATCACCCGTAAGGAGAAAATCATGGCGAAAAAAATCGTCGGTTTTGTCAAGCTGCAAGTTCCAGCAGGCAAGGCCAACCCATCACCACCCATCGGACCTGCATTGGGTCAACGCGGTTTGAACATCATGGAGTTCTGCAAGGCGTTTAACGCCCAGACCCAAGGTATTGAGCCCGGTTTGCCACTGCCCGTGGTGATTACCGCTTTCGCGGACAAGAGTTTTACCTTCATCATCAAATCGCCACCATCGTCGATTCTGATCAAGAAGGCTGTGAAGATTGACAAGGGTTCTGCCCGTCCACAGGCTGACAAGGTCGGCAAGATCACGCGCGCACAGCTCGAAGAGATTGCTAACACCAAGATGAAAGACTTGACTGCTGCCGACATGGACGCAGCAGTTCGCACCATCGCTGGCTCTGCCCGCTCGATGGGCGTGATTGTGGAGGGTGTTTAAATGACCCAGCTCACCAAAAAACAAAAGTCCTTCCAGGGCAAGATTGACAGCAACAAGCTGTACCCTCTGGCAGATGCTCTGGGCCTCGTCAAAGAGTGTGCCAACGCCAAGTTCGATGAATCCATCGACGTGGCGGTGCAGCTCGGCATTGATGCCAAGAAGTCTGACCAAGTGGTGCGTGGTGCTGTCGTGCTGCCCAATGGCACTGGCAAGACCAAACGTGTCGCCGTGTTTGCACAAGGCGCCAAGGCTGAAGAAGCCAAGGCCGCTGGTGCTGACATCGTCGGTATGGACGATCTGGCTGCCATGATCAAAGCCGGTGATATGCCCTTTGACATCGTGATTGCTGCCCCTGATGCCATGCGCGTCGTCGGTACTTTGGGTCAGATTCTTGGCCCACGTGGTTTGATGCCTAACCCCAAGGTGGGTACCGTCACGCCTGACGTGGCAACCGCCGTGAAGAATGCCAAGGCCGGTCAAGTGCAGTTCCGTGTTGACAAAGCCGGTATTGTTCACTCCACGATCGGTCGTCGTTCATTCGACACTGACAAGCTGCAAGGCAATCTGGCTGCACTGGTGGACGCCTTGACCAAGGCCAAGCCCGCTACCAGCAAGGGTGTATACCTGAAAAAAGTGGCAGTTTCGTCAACAATGGGTGTCGGTGTCCGCGTGGACCTGCAAACCATCGCAGCGTAATTGCAAAAAAATTCAGACCGCCTGAAAAGGTGGTCCGATGTGGTGGGCTGCTCATATTGCGAAATGTGGGCGGGTCATCCAAGACCGTTGGTGTGCAGACCGTAGTGGTACGGGGAAGCACTTAATCAGTGAGCACTGGGTTCGCCCAAGGTTCAGCCAACGCAGATGGCGATCCCGCTGCAGATGGAATCAGTTCCGAAACAGTTGGTCGCTGCAATGTGGCGTACTTGAAGGCAATTTGCTGACAAGTACATTTTGAAGGAGTAGACCTTGAGTCTTAATCGCAGTGAGAAAGAAGCGGTCATCAGTGATGTGACTGGCCTCGCCGCAAAAGCTCAAACGCTCGTGCTGGCGGAGTACCGTGGCATTACGGTCGCTGATATGACCAAATTGCGCTCCACCGCGCGCAGCAATGGCGTAAGTCTGAGTGTGTTGAAAAACACCTTGGCTCGTCGTGCTGTCGCCGGTAGCGGATTTGACGTTGTGTCTGACCTGATGACCGGTCCGCTGATCTATAGCTTTTCTGAAGATGCAGTGGCTGCCGCGCGAGTGGTAGCTGACTTCGCGAAAACCAATGACAAGTTGGTGATTCGCGGTGGTGCATACGGCGGAAAAGCCCTGGACGTGAACGGCGTTAAGCAATTGGCAAGCATCCCTTCCAAGGAAGTGTTGCTGGCACAGTTGCTGGGCTTGATGCAATCCCCGATTTCGCGTACGGCACGTGTGCTGGCAGCGATCGCGGAGCAAAGAAGCGCTGGTGTGGAAGAAGCACCCGCAGAAGCATCTGCTGAGGCAGTTGAGGCTTGATAGCCTCCTGCATGTGGTAACCAAAATTGTTAGGAAATAAAAATGGCATTCGATAAAGACGCATTTTTGACCGCGCTGGACAGCATGACGGTCATGGAACTCAACGACCTGGTGAAAGCCATCGAAGAGAAATTTGGCGTAAGCGCTGCAGCCATGTCTGCACCTGCTGCTGGCGGCGCTGCTGCTGCTGCAGTTGAAGAAAAGACTGAATTCAACGTTGTTCTGCTCGAAGCAGGCGCAGCCAAGGTTTCGGTCATCAAGGCTGTGCGCGAAATCACAGGCCTGGGCCTGAAAGAAGCCAAAGATCTGGTGGACGGCGCTCCAAAGAATGTCAAAGAAGGCATCTCCAAGGCTGACGCTGACGCCGCTATGAAGAAGCTGGTTGAAGCTGGTGCCAAGGTCGAATTGAAATAATCGATCTTCGCTAAAAGGCTGGGTGCTCCAAAAGAGCCCCCAGCCTTTGGCGCTTATAAGAGCGCACTGAAAAACAGAGTAAAAGTCTGTTTTTCAGTGTCTTCTGACCCCGACTTCAGAAGATGCCTTGGTTCGGGTTGCACGCAATGTGCAGCCGTCCGCCAATGATTGGTAGTGGCCAATCACCAAGAAGCACCCCAGGATTCCTTAGTCTTTGCCCGGAGATCTCATGGCTTACACATACACCGAACGCAAGCGCATTCGCAAAAATTTTGGCAGTCGCGATAGCGTGCTCGAAATACCCTACCTGTTGCAAATGCAAAAGGATGCCTACACGGCATTCCTGCAGGCCGAAGTTCCGCCGAAAAAGCGAACTGTAGAGGGTCTTCAGGCTGCTTTTGAAGCGGCTTTCCCGATCATTTCCCACAATGGTTTTGTCGAGATGAAATATCTCGAATACAACTTGGCCAAGCCCGCGTTTGACGTGCGTGAATGCCAGACCCGTGGACTGACATTTGCTTCGGCTGTGCGGGCCAAGGTTCAACTGTTTATCTATGACCGTGAATCTTCGACCTCGCAAAACAAGGTGATCAAAGAGGTTAAAGAGCAAGAAGTCTACATGGGCGAAGTGCCCCTGATGACTGGCAAAGGCTCGTTCATCATCAACGGCACGGAGCGTGTGATCGTTTCCCAGTTGCACCGTTCGCCGGGTGTTTTCTTTGAACACGACAAGGGTAAAACCCACAGTTCGGGCAAGCTGCTGTTTTCGGCACGCATTATTCCGTACCGTGGTTCGTGGCTCGATTTTGAATTCGATCCGAAAGACATTCTGTACTTCCGCGTGGACCGTCGCCGCAAAATGCCGGTCACGATTCTGCTCAAGGCCATCGGCCTGAACCACGAGTCCATTTTGGCGAACTTCTTCGTCAATGACAATTTCCGTCTGATGGACAGTGGTGCCCAGATGGAGTTTGTGGCTGAGCGCCTGCGCGGTGAAGTGGCCCGTTTTGATATCACGGACAAGAGCGGCAAAGTGGTCGTGGCGAAAGACAAGCGGGTCACCGCACGTCATACCCGCGAACTGGAGCAATCCGGTACCACGCACGTCAGCGTGCCCGAGGATTTCCTGGTGGGTCGCGTCGTGGCACGCAACCTCGTCGACACCGATACCGGCGAGATTCTGGCCAAGGCAAACGAAGAGATCACTGAAGTGCTGCTCAAGAAGTTGCGCACCGCAGGTGTTCAGGATTTGCCGTGTATTTACACCAATGAACTGGATCAGGGTGCGTACATTTCGCAAACCCTGCGCAGCGACGAAACGGTGGATGAATTTGCGGCACGCGTCGCTATCTACCGCATGATGCGCCCCGGCGAGCCGCCAACAGAAGATGCGGTGCAGGCACTGTTCCAGCGTTTGTTCTACAACCCTGACACCTACGATCTGTCGCGTGTTGGTCGGATGAAGTTTAATGCCAAGATGGGTCGTCCGGAATCGACCGGCCCCATGGTGCTGACCAACGAGGACATCCTGTCCGTTGTCAAGATTCTGGTTGACTTGCGTAATGGTCGCGGTGAAGTGGACGATATCGATCACCTTGGCAACCGGCGCGTGCGTTGTGTTGGCGAATTGGCCGAAAACCAATACCGCACGGGTCTGGCACGGATTGAAAAAGCCGTGAAAGAGCGTCTCGGTCAGGCTGAACAAGAGCCGCTCATGCCGCATGATTTGATCAACAGCAAGCCGATTTCGGCCGCTCTGAAAGAATTCTTCGGTGCGTCCCAGCTGTCGCAGTTCATGGACCAGACCAATCCTCTGTCGGAGATTACCCACAAGCGCCGCGTATCGGCTCTTGGCCCAGGTGGTTTGACGCGTGAGCGTGCCGGCTTTGAAGTGCGTGACGTGCACGTGACCCATTACGGTCGTGTGTGCCCGATTGAAACGCCTGAAGGTCCAAACATTGGTCTGATCAATTCGCTGGCCCTGTATGCCCGCCTGAACGAATACGGCTTCATTGAAACGCCTTATCGTCGCGTGGTGGACAGCAAGGTTACGATGGATATCGATTATTTGTCCGCCATTGAGGAAGGCAAATACGTTATCGCGCAGGCCAATGCCGCACTGGACAAAGAAGGTCTGCTCACTGGCGAGTTGATCTCGGCGCGTGAAGCAGGTGAGTCGATCCTGGTTGGTGCCGAGCGCGTCCAGTACATGGATGTGTCTCCTGGACAGATCGTGTCCGTGGCCGCCTCCCTGGTGCCTTTCCTTGAGCACGATGATGCAAACCGCGCCTTGATGGGTGCCAATATGTCACGTCAAGCGGTGCCGATTCTGCGTCCAGAAAAACCATTTGTTGGCACTGGCATTGAGCGGGTGGCGGCAGTTGACTCCGGCACCGTGGTGACCGCTACCCGGGGTGGCGTGGTGGACTATGTGGACGCGACCCGTGTCGTGATTCGCGTGAACGACGCCGAAGCACAGGCCGGTGAAGTCGGTGTAGACATTTACAATCTCATCAAGTACCAACGTTCCAACCAGAACACCAACATTCACCAGCGCCCGATTGTCAAAAAGGGTGACTTGTTGGCCAAGGGCGACGTGATTGCCGACGGTGCATCGACCGACCTGGGTGAACTGGCTTTGGGCCAGAACATGCTGGTGGCGTTCATGCCCTGGAACGGCTACAACTTCGAAGATTCGATCTTGATCAGTGAGCGTGTGGTCGCCGAAGACCGTTACACCTCCATTCATATCGAGGAATTGGTGGTCATGGCACGTGACACCAAGCTGGGCTCCGAAGAAATTACCCGCGACATCCCGAATTTGAGCGAGCAACAGCTCAATCGTCTGGACGAGTCGGGCATCATCTATGTCGGTGCTGAAGTTCAGCCGGGTGATACGCTGGTCGGCAAAGTGACGCCTAAGGGCGAAACCACGTTGACACCGGAAGAAAAATTGCTGCGCGCCATTTTTGGTGAAAAAGCCAGTGACGTGAAAGACACCTCATTGCGCGTGGGTCAGGGCTCGTCAGGGACGGTGATCGATGTGCAGGTCTTCACCCGCGAAGGTATCGTGCGTGACCGCCGTGCGCAACAGATCATCGATGACGAACTCAAGCGCTTCCGCCTGGATTTGAATGACCAGCTCCGCATTGTGGAAGCTGATGCATTTGACCGAATCGAAAAATTGTTGACCGGCAAGATTGCCAATGGCGGACCGCAAAAGCTCGCCAAAGGCACCAAGATCGACAAGGCGTACTTGAGCTCGGTGGACAAGTTCCATTGGTTCGATATTCGCCCTGCTGATGATGACATCGCGACGCAACTGGAAAGCATCAAGAATTCCCAGGAGCAAACCCGTCACAGCTACGACCTCTCGTTTGAAGAGAAGCGCAAGAAATTGACGCAAGGTGACGAGTTGCCTGCCGGTGTCTTGAAGATGGTCAAGGTTTACCTGGCTGTCAAACGTCATCTGCAAGCGGGCGACAAGATGGCCGGCCGCCACGGCAACAAGGGGGTGGTTTCCAGAATCGTTCCGGTCGAAGACATGCCGTTCATGGCGGATGGCACACCCTGCGATATTGTTCTGAATCCTTTGGGCGTGCCCTCGCGGATGAACATCGGGCAGGTGCTGGAAGTGCACTTGGGTTGGGCTGCGAAAGGCATTGGCCAACGTATCGGCGACATGCTGCAGGCGGAGTCCAAACTCGCGGACCTGCGCAAATTCCTGGATACGCTGTACAGCGGTGCCGGTCGCAAGGAAGATATGTCGAAGCTGAGCGACGACCAAGTACTGGAGATGGCCCTTAACCTGAGCGGCGGTGTTACGTTTGCCTCCCCGGTGTTTGATGGTGCTTCGGAAGAGGATATCCGCGACATGCTGAAACTGGCTTACCCGGATGACATCGTCAAGGCCAAGGGGCTGACGGCCGCCCGTACACAGGCAAATCTGTTTGACGGTCGCAGCGGTGACGCGTTTGATCGCCCGACCACGATCGGCTACATGCACTACTTGAAGCTTCACCATTTGGTGGACGACAAGATGCACGCCCGTTCCACCGGCCCTTACAGCCTTGTCACGCAACAACCACTCGGCGGTAAAGCGCAGTTTGGTGGCCAGCGTTTCGGTGAGATGGAGGTTTGGGCGCTGGAGGCTTACGGCGCTGCTTACACACTGCAGGAAATGCTCACGGTCAAGTCCGATGACGTGGTGGGTCGTACCAAGGTGTACGAGAGCATTGTCAAGGGTGAGCACTCGATTGAAGCCGGTATGCCGGAATCGTTCAATGTGCTGGTCAAGGAAATCCGCTCACTCGGTATTGATATCGAGTTGGAACGTAGCTAAGCACGGACAAGAAAAGGATTCAACATGAAATCATTACTCGACCTGTTTAAGCAGTTCACGCCTGATGAGAATTTCAATGCCATCAAGATTGGCATGGCTTCTCCCGAGAAAATCCGTTCGTGGTCTTTCGGTGAAGTTAAAAAACCGGAAACCATCAACTACCGCACCTTCAAACCAGAACGCGATGGCCTGTTTTGCGCCAAGATTTTTGGCCCTATCAAGGACTACGAATGCCTGTGCGGTAAATACAAGCGTCTGAAACACCGTGGTGTGATTTGCGAGAAGTGCGGCGTTGAAGTGACCCAGACCAAAGTGCGCCGCGAGCGTATGGGCCACATCGACCTAGCGGCACCTTGCGCGCACATCTGGTTCCTGAAATCGCTGCCGTCACGTCTGGGCCTGGTACTCGACATGACCCTGCGTGACATTGAACGCGTGCTGTACTTTGAAGCTTATGTCGTGACCGATCCCGGCATGACGCCGCTGAAGAAATTCAGCATCATGTCGGAAGATGACTACGACGCCAAATTCAAGGAATATGGCGATGAGTTTCAAGCCAAGATGGGCGCCGAAGGCATCAAGGATTTGCTGCAAAGCATTGACATTGACGGCTCGATCGAAAAGCTGCGCAACGACCCTACCGGCTCCGAGCTGAAGATCAAGAAAAACACCAAGCGGCTCAAGTTGCTTGAAGCATTCAAAAAATCCGGCATCAAGCCTGAGTGGATGGTGCTGGATGTGTTGCCGGTGTTGCCGCCGGACTTGCGTCCGCTGGTGCCGTTGGACGGTGGCCGTTTCGCCACCTCCGATCTGAACGATCTGTATCGCCGCGTCATCAACCGCAACAGCCGTCTGCGTCGCCTGCTCGAATTGAAGGCGCCCGAGATCATTGCCCGCAATGAAAAGCGCATGCTGCAAGAAGCAGTGGATTCGCTGCTGGACAACGGTCGTCGCGGCAAAGCCATGACCGGCGCCAACAAACGTGCGCTCAAGTCGCTGGCCGACATGATCAAGGGTAAGAGTGGCCGTTTCCGCCAGAATTTGCTGGGCAAACGGGTCGATTACTCGGGTCGTTCCGTGATTGTGGTGGGCCCAACGCTCAAACTTCATCAGTGCGGCTTGCCGAAACTGATGGCGCTTGAGTTGTTCAAGCCGTTCATCTTCGCGCGTCTCGAAGCGATGGGCATTGCGACCACCATCAAGGCCGCCAAGAAGGAAGTTGAATCCGGTACGCCGGTGGTGTGGGACATCCTGGAAGAGGTGATTAAAGAGCACCCTGTGATGCTGAACCGTGCACCTACGCTGCACCGTTTGGGCATTCAGGCCTTCGAGCCGATCCTGATTGAAGGCAAAGCCATTCAGTTGCACCCGCTGGTTTGCGCCGCGTTCAATGCCGACTTTGACGGTGACCAGATGGCGGTTCACGTGCCACTGTCCGTGGAAGCGCAAGTGGAGTGCCGCACACTGATGCTGGCCTCCAACAATGTGCTGTTCCCGTCCAATGGCGAACCCTCCATCGTGCCGTCGCAAGACGTTGTGCTGGGCTTGTACTACACGACCCGCGACAAAATCAATGGCAAGGGCGAGGGTCTGATTTTTGCCGATACCGGTGAAGTGCAACGCGCTTTTGATGCGGGCGAGGTTGAGCTGACTTCTCGCGTCAACGTACGTTTGACCGAGTACACCAAGGACAAAGAAACCGGTGAACTGGTGCCTTCGACCAAGCTGTGGGAAACCACGGCCGGTCGTGCCCTGTTGTCGGAAATCTTGCCCAAGGGCCTGCCATTTGCCAACATCAACAAGGCGTTGAAAAAGAAAGAAATTTCTAAACTCATCAATGTCTCGTTCCGCAAGTGCGGTCTCAAAGAGACGGTTATTTTTGCTGACAAACTCTTGCAGTATGGTTTCCGTCTGGCCACCAAAGCCGGCATCTCGATCTGCATTGACGACATGTTGGTGCCGACTGAAAAGCAGGGAATCATTGATCGTGCTGAGAAAGAAGTTAAGGAAATCGGACAACAGTACACGTCCGGTTTGGTGACTTCCGGTGAACGCTACAACAAGGTGGTGGACATCTGGGGCAAAGCCGGTGACGAAGTCTCCAAGGTGATGATGGCCCAGTTGTCTAAAGAAGTGGTCACGGACCGCCATGGCAACCAGGTGCAGCAAGAGTCCTTCAACTCCATTTATATGATGGCTGACTCCGGTGCCCGCGGCTCCGCGGCTCAGATTCGTCAGGTGGCTGGTATGCGGGGTCTGATGGCCAAGCCGGATGGCTCGATCATCGAGACGCCCATTACGGCGAACTTCCGCGAAGGTCTGAACGTGCTGGAGTACTTCATCTCCACCCACGGTGCCCGAAAAGGTCTCGCGGATACGGCGCTGAAGACCGCCAACTCAGGTTACCTGACACGTCGTTTGGTCGATGTGACACAGGATCTGGTGGTGACCGAACAAGACTGTGGCACGCACAGTGGCTACCTGATGCGCGCTATCGTCGAAGGCGGTGAGGTCATTGAATCCTTGCGCGACCGCATTTTGGGTCGGACCGCAGCGGATGACATCCTGCATCCAGAGAACCGCTCCGTGCTGGCCCCGGCCGGTGCCATGCTGGATGAAGACCTGATTGACGAGCTCGAAGTCTTTGGTGTCGATGAAGTCAAAGTGCGTACGGCGTTGACTTGCGAAACCCGTTTTGGCATTTGCGCCAAATGCTATGGCCGCGATCTGGGTCGTGGCGGCTTGGTCAACGGTGGCGAAGCGGTCGGTGTGATTGCAGCGCAGTCCATCGGTGAGCCCGGCACGCAGTTGACGATGCGTACCTTCCACATCGGTGGCGCTGCATCGCGTGCCGCCATTGCCTCCAGCGTGGAAGCCAAGTCCAACGGCAACATCGGTTTTAACGCCACGATGCGTTATGTGACCAATGCCAAAAAGGAGTTGGTGGTGATTTCCCGTTCCGGTGAAATCGTCATTCATGACGAGCATGGCCGTGAGCGCGAACGCCACAAGGTGCCGTATGGTGCCGTGCTGGCCGTGAAAGCGGACCAGACCGTGAAGTCTGGCACGATCCTCGCTAACTGGGATCCGTTGACCCGCCCGATCATTACCGAATTCGCGGGCAAGGCCCTGTTCGAAAATGTGGAAGAAGGTCTGACGGTTGCCAAACAGGTGGATGAAGTGACGGGTCTCTCCACCATGGTGGTGATCGATCCAAAACGCCGTGGTTCTGCCAAAGTTATCCGTCCGCAAGTCAAGCTGATTGACGCGTCCGGTAACGAAGTCAAGATCCCAGGCACCGACCACTCCGTGACGATCGGTTTCCCGATTGGCTCGCTGGTTCAAGTGCGCGACGGCCAGGATGTGGGCCCAGGCGAAGTGCTGGCCCGTATTCCGATCGAAGGTCAGAAAACGCGCGATATTACCGGCGGTTTGCCGCGGGTGGCTGAATTGTTCGAGGCGCGTTCGCCGAAGGACAAGGGCGTGCTGGCTGAAATGACCGGTACCGTGTCATTCGGCAAAGAGACCAAAGGCAAGATTCGTTTGCAAATCACTGATCCTGAAGGTGCCGTCTGGGAAGAACTGGTGCCCAAGGAAAAGAGCATCATCGTGCACGAAGGTCAGGTTGTTAACAAGGGCGAAAGCGTTGTTGACGGTCCTGCCGATCCTCAAGACATTTTGCGACTGCTCGGCTCGGAAGAGCTGGCCCGTTACATCGTGGACGAGGTGCAGGACGTGTACCGCTTGCAAGGCGTGAAGATCAACGACAAGCACATTGAAGTGATTGTTCGCCAGATGTTGCGCCGGGTCGTCGTTGAGAATGCAGGGGACTCCACCTACATCAACGGGGAACAAGTGGAGCGTTCGGAAATGCTCAACACCAATGATGCGTTGCGCGCCGAAGACAAGATTCCCGCACGATTCACCAACTTGTTGTTGGGTATCACCAAGGCATCGTTGTCGACCGACAGTTTCATCAGCGCGGCTTCCTTCCAGGAAACCACCCGTGTTCTGACCGAAGCTGCCATCATGGGTAAGCGCGACGAATTGCGTGGCTTGAAGGAAAACGTCATTGTGGGTCGACTGATTCCAGCCGGTACTGGCATGGCTTATCACGAAGCTCGCAAAATCCGCGAGAACATGGACGACGCCGAACGTCGCGCCATTTCCGAAGCCGAAGCCGCCGAATTGGCGGGTGAGGTCGAGGCGACCGAAGCAAACGAAGGATCCGCAACCGAGTAACCCTCGAATTGCTATCTGAAGAATAGCGCCTCAAGCCCTTTCTACGGGGGCTTGAGGCGTTTTCAATTGTTGCTTTTAAAGATTTGTACTTGACTGGGTCTGGAGATCGAAAGAAATGAGCGATTCCCTCATGGTCTGGTTGGCCATCGCCGTGTTGCTGTTCTGGTCCATGGGGGCCTACAACCGGCTGGTGCGTCTGCGCTCCCAGGGTCTGGTTGCCTTTGCCGCTCTGGAGGGGCTGTTGAATCAATACGTGGCGTTGGTGAAAACCAATTTCCCGGATGCCGGTGTGGCCGATTCCGGTTCTGATGCCGGGCAGGTGCAAGATGCTTTTTCTGCCGCCTGGACCGGACTCGCGGCCGCTACGGAACAGTTCAATGCCTCGCTGAAAGTAGTGCATGTACAGCCCCTGAATGGATCGACGATGCGGGCCTTGGGGACGGCGCTGGAGACCATGAGTTTGTCATGGTCCCGCCTGCAAAATTTGCCGGCTGATCTGGCTGGGCCCGCACTGCCAGCTTCGCTGCAGTCGCAGTGGGAGCAGCTTGCCTCGCAGGTCGACCTAGCGCGGACCGAGTTCAACGGACGGGTAGTTAATTACAACGAAGCCATTGCTCAGTTTCCGGCGCTTTTGCTGGCCTGGGTATTTGGTTTCAAGCCGGCACAGCCGATATAGGTTTGACGATGGACACGAACGAACAAAAAATTCCCTTGTGGCGACAATTGCAGGCCGTCGCGGGCGTCTTGCAGGCCGTCCGCTCCGGTGTCTCTGGCACGGCCGCCCTGGCCGATGTCTCGGCTGATTTGCGCCCGGGCGTGCAGGCGCTGACATTTCATGTGTTGCGTTCACTCGGGCGCGCGGAGGCGCTGCGCCAGTTGCTGGCCAGCCGCTCGCCCCCGCCCCCCGCTGACGCTCTGCTGTGCACGGCGCTGGCCTTGGCTTGGCGCGAGGAAGACGCCCCCTATGAGGTGTTCACCCTCGTCAATCAGGCAGTCGAGGCGGCCAAAAGAAGTGCGGCAACCCAGCCTCAAGCCAGCTTCATCAACGCCTGTTTGCGCCGTTTCTTGCGTGAACGCGACAGTTTGGTGGCCAGCACGGACAACAAACCGGTGGCGGTGTGGAACCATCCCAAATGGTGGATTGATCGGCTGCAAAAGGAATGGCCCCATGATTGGCGCGCCATTCTGGCGGCCAACAACCGCCAGGCCCCGATGACGCTGCGGGTGAACGTCCGGCGGTCTGGCGTAGTGCCTTATTTGCAGACATTGGCAAACGCCGGTTTGAACGCCAGTGCGGCGGGCCAGTCGGGCGTTACCCTGGCGCAAGCCAAACCGGTACAGGACTTGCCGGGCTTTGCGCAGGGCGTGGTGTCGGTGCAGGATGCCGCCGCGCAACTCGCCGCGCCACTGCTGCTGTCCGGCCTGGCATCCAAGGGCCCACTCCGTGTGCTGGACGCCTGTGCTGCCCCCGGTGGCAAAACGGCGCACCTGCTGGAGATTGCGGACTGCAGCGTGACCGCGCTGGATGTTGATCCCGCCCGCTGCGAGCGAATTCACCAAACCCTGCAGCGGCTGGAATTGCAAGCCCAGGTGCTGGTGGGCGACGCCGCCAACACGGCCGCCTGGTGGGATGGCCAGCTGTTCGATGCCATTTTGCTGGACGCGCCGTGCTCCGCTTCCGGCATCGTGCGGCGTCACCCTGATGTCCGCTGGCTGCGGCGAGAGTCCGATATTGGCCAGTTGGCCGTGATTCAGGCCCGGTTGTTGAAGGCCTTGTGGCCCTTGGTGAAGCCGGGGGGCCGACTGCTGTATTGCACCTGTTCCGTTTTCAGGGCAGAGGGTGAGGATCAGATCAAAACGTTTCTTGCAAACAACACCCAGGCGACCTTGCTGCCCTCGCCTGGGCATTTATTGCCCCATAACGGGGCAAATGGTGACGCCGTCCCGGACAATCTAGCTTGTGACCATGACGGCTTTTATTACGCACTGCTTGAGAAACGTACGGCTTGACCTGATTGGGCTGCTGGCCTGTGCCTGTCTGGTCTGGGCCCCTCCTGGAACGGCGCGGGCGGAAGCGCCGGCCACAGAAATTTCTCTTCTGAAGTTCGAGCGTGCCAGCGATGCGGTGTTACTGACCGCCACGCTCAAATTCGAGTTGCCCGCCGCGGTCCAGGATGCGCTGCTGAAGGGGGTTGCCATCATTTTCGTGGCCGAGGCCGACGTCTTGCGCGAACGCTGGTACTGGATGAACAAGAAGGTGGTGAGCGCTGAGCGCCATATGCGGCTGGCCTATCAGCCGCTAACGCGCCGCTGGCGGCTGAATGTGGCCTCCGGCCGGATCAGCAATGTCGGTCTTGGGATGGCCCTCAATCAGAACTTCGAGAGCTTGCCCGACGCCTTGGCGGCCGTGCAACGGCTGTCGCGCTGGAAAATTGCCGATGTCTCGGACATTGACCTCGAACAGAACCAATTGGTTGACTTTCGTTTTCGCCTGGATGTGTCACAGTTGCCACGTCCCTTGCAGATTGGCACCTTAGGCCAGACTGACTGGGACATTTCTGCCTCATTGATCCGGCCGCTGCTGCTGGAGAGCGTCAAGTGAACGGCTCCGGGACTGTTACAGATTTAGTCGGCCGCTTCTCCTTGAGGAATGCCCGTACCCTGCGCTGGACGGTAGGCGCGGGTCTGGCGGCGATGGTGGCAGTCGGGTTGGTGTTGCTGTTCCTGTTGACGCAAGCCACCACCAACCGCGACATGTACGAGCGCAATTACGCGCGCCTTTTCACCCTCAACATGGTGATTGCCGGCCTGCTGCTGGTCGTCATTATCTGGATTGCCTACCGCCTGATGAAGCGGCTGCGGCAGGGTAAATTTGGCAGTCGGCTGCTGGTCAAGCTGGCCGCTATTTTTGCGCTGGCCGGCTTTGCCCCGGGGGTTCTGATTTATGTGGTGTCCTACCAGTTTGTGTCGCGCTCGATTGAAAGCTGGTTTGACGTCAAGGTGGAAGGCGCCCTGGATGCCGGCCTTAACCTGGGCCGTGTCACGCTGGAAACCTTGTCCAACGACCTGGCCAGCAAGGCGCGCGCCGCTGCGGCGCAGCTGGCCGACACGCAGAATGTCAGCGCCGCCTTGCCGCTGGAGCGCGCCCGCGACCAGCTGGGGGCGAGTGATGTGATCCTCTGGAGTGGCTCCGGGCAGCTGATTGCCGCCGTGGGCCAATCCCGCTACCAGCTCAATCCGGAGCGGCCCAGCCAGCAGCAGTTTCGCAGTGCGCGAGCGCAGAAGTCCGTCACCTGGATTGACGGGCTGGATGATGCGGTGCCGGGCGAGGCGGTCAATGCACGGATCAAGGCGCTGGTGCTGATGTCCAGCACCAGCTTGGGATTGCTGAGTGAGCCGCGCTTCCTGCTGGTGACCAAGACCTTGCCCAGCACGCTGGTGGAATATGCGCTGGCGGTGACGGAAGCCAATCGGGAGTACCAGGAGCGGGCGCTGGCACGTGATGGACTGCGCCGCATGTACATCGGGACCTTGACGCTCAGCCTGTTTCTGGCCGTGTTTGGCGCCGTCTTGCTGGCCGTGGTGCTGGGGAACCAGATTGCGCGTCCGCTGTTGCTGCTGGCGGATGGCGTGAGCCAGGTGGCCGCCGGCGATTTGACGCCGAAAGCCTCGCTGCAAGGAAAAGACGAGTTGGATGGCCTGACCCGCTCGTTTGCCGACATGACACAGCAATTGGCCGATGCCCGCGCGGCGGTCGAGTCCAGCATGGAACAGGTGAACGCGGCGCGGGCCAATTTGCAGACGATTCTCGACAACCTCACGGCCGGCGTCATGGTGCTCGATGCCCACGGCGTCATTCAGTCGTCCAATCCGGGGGCGACCCGCATTCTGCGGGTGCCGTTGGCGGCCTACGAAGGTCAGCGCCTGGACGAAATTGAGGGTTTGCAGACGTTTGGTAAAAGCGTTCAGGCCCAGTTTGATTCGTTTCTGGGCGCCCAAAGCGAGCATGGCCTGGATCATTGGCAGCAATCCTTTGAACTGGGAAACGCCGCCGCCGCCATGACTGGCAGGCAGGCGGACGATGCTATTATTTTGGTAGCGCGTGGCGCAGAGCTGCCGGGGTCTGCAAGGCTATTGGTCTTTGATGATATCTCTGAAATTGTGTCCGCGCAGCGTTCGCAGGCCTGGGGGGAAGTCGCCCGGCGCCTGGCGCATGAGATCAAAAATCCATTAACCCCCATCCAGTTGTCAGCCGAACGGCTGGAGATGAAACTGACGGGCAAGGTGGCCCCGGCGGAGCAGGCCTTGCTCACCAAGTCGGTCAAAACCATTGTTGACCAGGTAGAGGCCATGAAGCGACTGGTGAATGAATTCCGGGACTATGCGCGGCTGCCGGCGGCGGAACTGAAACCGCTGGACCTGAATGCCTTGGTGTCTGAAGTGTTGCAGTTGTATGCCAGCGAAAGCTCCCAGGTGCCGGTGCAGACCGAGCTTGACCCGCGCAACCCGCAAATAATGGGGGACGCCCAGCAGTTGCGCCAGGTGCTGCACAACCTGCTTCAGAACGCGCAGGATGCCACCGAAACAGCTGGCTACACCGACGCGGAACACCCTGTGACCCTCAAAACCCAATGCATTGAAAGCACCGGACGCGTTCGTTTGAGCGTGCTGGACTGCGGCACCGGTTTTCCGGAGCACATTCTCAAACGCGCGTTTGAACCCTACGTCACCACCAAAACCAAGGGCACTGGACTGGGTCTGGCGGTTGTCAAGAAAATCGCCGACGAGCATGCCTCCCGCGTGGATATTGCCAACCGGGTGCTGGACGGTAAAGTGGTGGGTGCTCAAGTGTCGTTATCATTCGCCATTGAGAGTGTCGTACCGGTCTAGCCGGGCTGAATCGATACAACATAGGCATATCCAAGGGACGCGCTAAATCATGGCAAACATACTGGTGGTTGACGACGAGCTCGGCATCCGCGATCTGTTGTGTGAAATTCTGAATGACGAAGGACACAACGTTGAAGTGGCGGAAAACGCCGCCCAAGCCCGTGCTGCGCGCGTGCGCGAGCGGCCCGATCTGGTGCTGCTGGACATCTGGATGCCGGACACCGATGGCGTGACGTTGCTCAAGGAGTGGTCATCCACTGGCGCCCTCACCATGCCCGTCATCATGATGAGCGGGCACGCCACCATTGAAACCGCGGTGGAGGCCACCAAGATCGGCGCGCTGGCGTTCCTGGAGAAACCCATCACCTTGCAAAAGCTGCTTAAAGCGGTTGAGCAGGGACTGGCGCGCGGCATGGTCCGCAAGCCCGTCGCGCCACTCTTGGCTCCGGCCGTCTTGCCGGTGCTGGATGTGGCAGCCATCGACGGACAGGCCGGCGTTTTGGTCGTAGAAACGGGCCCGCTGTCGCAGCAAAGTTTCATGCTCGATAAGCCTTTGCGCGAGTCACGCGACGAATTTGAAAAAGCTTATTTTGAATACCACCTGGCCAAAGAAAATGGGTCCATGACACGGGTGGCAGAAAAAACAGGGCTTGAGAGAACGCACCTGTACCGCAAATTGAAGCAGTTGGGGGTCGACTTGTTGCGGTCCAAGCGCAGCGCCGCCTGACCTGCGGCTGGCAGCTTAATTTCGGGGTAAAGATGCTGCTATAATTTGGCGCTTAGGCCTGGTAGCTCAGTCGGTAGAGCAGAGGATTGAAAATCCTTGTGTCGGTGGTTCGATTCCGCCCCGGGCCACCAAACAAACCCTCGTGGTTGCTAGAAACCCTGCTATTCAAAAGATAGTGGGGTTTTTGTTTGGTGCGCCATGCCTGCGCTATACCGCCACCAGTACTTGGTTTTGTACCGAGTTCAAGTAAGCGCATAGGGTTGCAGAAGAAGTTTTATAGCGATCAGGAGTGGTAGTTCAGTTGGTTAGAATACCGGCCTGTCACGCCGGGGGTCGCGGGTTCGAGTCCCGTCCGCTCCGCCAGTAATTGAAAAGTCGTATTAACAAATTCGTTATGACGGCTTTTTATTTGGCAAGATTGAATGCCTCAAGGTTATGACCCCATCGTCTAGAGGCCTAGGACACTACCCTTTCACGGTAGGTACCGGGGTTCGAATCCCCGTGGGGTCGCCAAGTTTTTTCAAGCGGGAATAGCTCAGTTGGTAGAGCGATACCTTGCCAAGGTATAGGTCGAGAGTTCGAGCCTCTTTTCCCGCTCCAGTTTTTACTGGGAAAGCTTGCTATTCAAAAGGTAGCAAGCTTTTTTTATCTATGCGACGTAACGGCGTGTGTAAGACGATTTGCACAATCTAGCGCCCGTAATTAAAGTGGAGGCATGATGTTCAAGCGTTTGTTCAACAAATCCTCCGTCACACCACCAGCCAAAGCGTTAGTGGAACCCACTGTCATGCCAGTCACCACGGCTCCGGTTGCGCCCGTAGTCAACCATCAGACAGGCCACATCAAGGAGAGGCGGCTTGTACCGCGTCCCTTTCCCGTGCCCGAGGTAATTGAAGGAGATGGGGGTGATACCGAGTGGGGTTTGTGGGAAGCGGCAAACAAGCAAGAGGCTAAGAAAATTAAGTAATGCTGTGAATGGTCTGGGAGAGGGTGAGCAGAGAAAAGCCCCGGCTGTGGCAGTGGCAGCGGCAAGTAAAGCCACCGTGAAGGCAATGTATAGACAAAAGAAAGCCCGCACGCGGCGGGCTCAATTCTTCCGTCTGCAGGTTTGTCTTCTTTGATTTGACGTTGTTAGGACTTGATCAGCGCGCGCATTTTCTTGCGCAGCTCTTTCTCACGGCGCTGGTCGGCTTGCCAGTCATTGTGGATGGCCCAAGTAACGGACACCGCCATCAAGACCAGTACGATCGAGAACGGCAGGGCAAAGACAATGGTGGCCGTTTGGACCGCCTTGAGTCCGCCCGCAAACAACAGACTCAGGGCAATGGCCGATACCAGCGCGCCCCACATGACCTTGATGCGGTTGCTCGGATTGGGATTGCCGCCACTGCTCATCATGGCCAGAACCAGGGTGGCCGAATCGCCTGAGGTGACAAAAAACACCAGCACCAGCACCGTCGCCACCACTGACATCAAACCACCCATCGGCATTGCGTTAAACAAAGCAAACAGCGCCGTGGAAACGTCGGTGCCGACCGCTTCGGCCAATGGCACGCCTTGGAAAATCTCCATGTAAAGCGCCGCGCCACCAAAGATGGAGAACCAGACAAAACCGACCAGCGTCGGCGCCAGCACCGTGCCCACGATGAATTGGCGAATGGTGCGCCCGCGTGACACGCGTGCAATGAACAGGCCCACAAACGGTGACCAGGAAATCCACCAGGCCCAGTAGAAAATGGTCCAGTCGCCGATCCAGGAACTGTCGCGGAACGGGCTCATGCGCAAACTCATGCGCACGAATTCGCTCAGGTAGGCGCCCAGCGTGCTGGTAAACGTGTTGATGATGGCAATGGTCGGACCGAGGATCAGCACCGCCATCGCCAGCACCGCGGCCAATATCAGGTTGCCGGTGGACAGCCACTTGATGCCGCGCCCCACGCCGCTGACGGCGGAGGCCAGAAACAAGGCGGTGGTCACCACAATAATGCCGGCTTGGGAAAACGTGTTGACCGGCAAGCCAAAGACGGCGTTCAAGCCGCTATTGATCTGTGTCGCGCCCATGCCCAGCGAGGTGGCGACGCCAAAGGCCGTGGCGATGACCGCCAGCACGTTGAAGACGGGCGACAGGCGTTGCACGATCTTCCACGGGAGCGCTTCGGTCGCCGAACTCACCAAGGCAGGGGCTTTGCGCCGAAACTGGAAGAACGCAATCGACAGCCCAACGATGCCGTAAATGGCCCAGGGATGAAGGCCCCAATGGAAGAAGGCATAACGCATGGCCGCGTTGGCCGCCTCCGGCGTGCCGGAAACGATGCCCGGCGGCGCTGATGCGTAATGCGAAATCGGTTCAGCCACGCCCCAAAACACCAGTCCAATGCCCATGCCTGCGGCAAACAGCATGGAAAACCACGCCCCCATCGAAAACTCGGGCTCGTCATCTTCATCACCGAGCTTGAGGTCGCCATAGCGGCTGAACGCCAAAAAGAACGCCAGCACGACCAAACCCAGCACCAGCCAGAGGTACAGCCAGCCAAAGTTGTGCGTAATACTGACGAGCGCTTGCCCAAAAAAACTGTCCAGGGTGACTGGCGACAGCAAGCCCCACAAGACGATGACGGCAATCAGGCCGGCTGAAACAATGAGTTGCAAAGCTAACTCCTTTCGTGATGGCAGGCAAAGTCGCCCAAGGTGCGTCTGAATGACAGGGCCTGTGTGTGGCCGGGCTTGAAATAAAAATCAATAATTGTAAGAATTCTGAAAGTTACTCGGCATTTTGAGAGACCAATGCCCGTTGCTACATCTGGTTAATGGCATTGCGCTCCGTCCAAAGCCCGGCTGGGCGAACGCCTGACAAGGTCTGGGCGTGACCGACATCGCCACCGCCATGAAATGCATCCAGCAATGAATCTCACACGGCTTTTTTGCGATCCACGGGGTGTGGATGCTAAAGTTCTGGCATGGCGTCACCTCCCAATGAATTTGCCCGGTATTGTTGCGACTTGCTGTCCACGGCCGGCCCCTGCTTGGCACGCCGAATGTTTGGCGGTTACGGCATCAGCACCGACGGCTTGACGCTGGCGATATTGGCCGATTTGGGGGCGGGTGAGAAACTCTGGCTCAAGGCCGACGAGGCGTCGCGTTCGGTTTTTGAGGCCGCTGGTTGTGAACGGTTTGTCTACCAGGCAAAAGGCAAGCCGATGAGCATGAACTACTACAGCGCACCCGATGACGCGATGGAGTCACCCGCGTTGATGGCCCCCTGGGCCCGATTGGCGCTTGAAGCGGCACTGAAGGCGCGTCAGTCCAAGCCCGTCGTCCGGCGGGGTCGCGGTCATTCGCTACCATCGGCGGCATGAAGAAAAACCTGCCCGCAATCCCGGTTCTTTGCCCCTGCGATAGCGGCCGCCCCTACGCCGCCTGTTGTGGTCCCTGGCATGCCGGTTTGAACGTGGGCGGGCATGCGCCGACACCCGAGGCGCTGATGCGCTCGCGCTACAGCGCTTTTGTGCTGGGTCTGGTGGACTACCTGCTGGCCACCTGGCACCCGTCCACGCGGCCGGCTGAACTGGAACTTTCGCCCGTCAAGTGGCTGGGGCTGGAGGTGCGACGCGTGGCCGCGGAGGACGACGCCGGGGTGGTGGAGTTTGTGGCGCGCTCCCGGGCGGGCGGCCGGGCACAGCGCATGCATGAGACCAGCCGCTTTGTGCGGCTGAACGGGCGCTGGTATTACCTTGACGACCAGATGGCGGAGAGCGTTTGAATAGTCCTTGATAGTTGACCAGAACGCGGGGGCCGTTATGCTCTGGAAATTCTAGACAACTGACGCAACTCCATGAAGATCATCAAAAAGCTGGTTTCTTTGACGCTGGTTTTGGCTTCTACGCTTTCCCTGGCTGAGAACGGTGTGACGGACAAAGAGATTGTGATTGGCCAGTTCGCCGCCATCAGCGGGCCGGCCGCCCTGCTGGGGCAACGCATGCAGCTCGGCATGCAGGCGTATTTCAATGCCATCAATGCGCAAGGGGGCGTCAATGGGCGCACGATCAAACTGCTGACCCGGGACGATGGCTATGAGCCGGACAAAGCGGCGGCCGCAGTCAAGGCCCTGATCCGCGAGGACAAGGTGTTTGCCTTGGCGGGCTCGGTGGGCACGCCCACCGGACTGGCCGCGCTGCCGATCCTGACGGAGGAGCAGGTGCCGCTGGTGGGCATGTTCACCGGCGCGCAGGCCTTGCGCGAGCCTTTCAACCGGCAGGTGTTTCATGTGCGGGCCAGTTACTTTGACGAGACCGAACGTATCGTGCAGCACCTGACGACCCTGGGGATCAAGAAAATCGCGGTGTTCTACCAGAACGACGCCTACGGCAAAGCCGGTCTGGAGGGCATGGTGCGGGCCTTGAGCAAGCGCAAGCTGACGCCGGTGGCGACCGGCACGGTGGAGCGCAACAGTGTGGATGTAGCCAAGTCGCTGGAGGCGATTCTCAAGGTGGAGCCCGAGGCGGTGGTGCAGATCAGCGCCTACACATCGTCGGCCTCTTTCATCAAGCAGGCGCGGGTCAAAGGTTTTGGCGGTCAGTTTTTCAACGTCAGCTTCGTCGGCTCCAAAGCGCTGGCGGACGAGTTGGGTGACGTCGGCGCCGGGGTGGTGATCTCGCAGGTGGTGCCGTTCCCTTATACGGCGAACAACGCCGTGGTGCGCGACTACCAGCAGCGCATGCTGGACGCGGGCCAAAAAGAGTTTGATTTTTCCAGCATGGAGGGCTATCTGACCGCCCGCGTGCTGGTGGAAGGGCTGCGCCGCGCCGGGCGTAATCTGACGCGGGATGCCCTCATCAGCGGGCTGGAATCGATGCACGATGTGAACCTGGGTGGTTTCACCATCAACTACAACGCCAAAGACCATCAGGGCTCCACCTTCACCGATTTGACGATCATCGGGCGCGGCGGCAAGTTCATCCGCTAGTCGGTGTCACTCAGTCTGCTATAAATTAAATAGCTGTATGTGCTTTACCCATAAGGGCTAGAGCCCTATTTTGTCTGTAGGAAAGGTCGGATCGGCCGCTTACTTGGCCTTGGGCCGACCGTACCTGGCGGTAAAGCTGGCCTTGCCCAGACTGCTGCCGTGGATCATGAGGCCGGTCAGGGCCGCAGTGGCATCGGCGGGCACCTCCAGTTTGTCTTTCAGTGCGTGTACGGTGAAAATGTAGCGGTGCGGCTTGTCGCCCTGCGGCGGGCAGACGCCGCCCCAGCCGGCCACGCCGTAGTCGATGCGGGCGTGGCTTGCCCCACTCGGCAGGTTGGCGCCGCCGACCGCACCGGCATTGGCGGCGAGCGCGCTCACCTCGGCCGGGATGTTGATCACCATCCAGTGCCACCAGCCGGAGCCGGTCGGCGCGTCCGGGTCGTACACGGTCACGGCAAACGCCTTGGTATTTGGGGGAGCGCCACGCCACTGCAGCGCGGGCGACTGGTTGTCGCCGGCGCAGCCGAAGCCATTGAACTCGAAGCTGGCCGGGAACATGCCGTTGGCCTTGATGTCGGGGCTGCTCAGCGTAAAGCCGGCGCCGTGGCTCAGGGTGGCGGCGCCGAGCAGGGCGGCGGCCAGAAGGATCGGTTTCATGCGGGGCTCCTGAAGGTGGAAACTTCAGGATGGTACAAGCCTGCGTGCCAGCCCGGTTGCGCCACATCAAGTGCGGCGCAACCGCCCTCAGCTCAGGTGTTTGCCCACAATGCCCGCCAGTTCAAACATCGTCACCTGCGGTTTGCCAAACACCGCCAGCAATTTGGCGTCGGCGTTGATGGCGCGTTTGTTGGCCGCGTCTTGCAGGCTGTTGGCCTTGATGTAGTCCCACAGCTTCTTGATGACTTGCGGCCGCGCCACGGCCTCCGGTCCAATGACCGCGGCCAGGGCTTCACTCGGGGTCAGGCCGGCGGCAGGTGTTTTGGTCGCCGTTTTCCGTGGCGTCTTGACCGCTGCCGTTTTGCTTGCCGCTTTCTTTGCCGGTACTTTTTTGGCTGTAGCCCCCGTCGCTGCTGCGCGAGTAGCTCCTGTTTTGGTAGCGCCTGTCGCCTTGGCCGCCGGTTTGGCGGCGGTCTTGCGCGGCGGGAACTTGCTTGGGGCGAACTCAAAGTTGACCTTGCCAGCTTCGGCGTCCCACGCCAGCATGGCCTTGAAGCCGCGCCGGGTGCGCATTGAGACAAATTTGTCCAGCAGATCGGTCTTGCCGGTCGCCAGCAGCTTGCTCATTTGCTCACGCTCAATCGGCTGTTGCAGGATGATCTGGCCGCTCTTGAAGTCGCAACTCGGCGTGGGCTGCGCCAGGGTCGGCACCGCTTTTTCACACACGTAGTTTTTGCCGTGCTCGAACACCGCGCCGCCGCATTTGGGACAGGCGCCCAGCGCCTCCTGGCCGCTGAAGTCGATCAGTTCGCCGGACTCTTCGCCCTTCTTGTCGTCGCCAAAGTCAAATTCGAGCTTGTAGTTCTTGGTCTCTTCGTCGAACTTGATGACCATCTCGGCGGTGAACGGCCAGCCCGCCTTGGAGCGGAAGCCGTCCAGTGGTCCGATTTTTTTGTCGCGCAGGAATTGCTCCACTTCCGCCACCTCGAAGGTGCGACCGGCCGGGGTTTTGCCAAACGAGAAGCCGCAGCCCTCTTCCGTGCCGGTCTTGCCGGTGCAGGTGTAGCGGCGGTAGTTCTCTTTGACGATGCCGCCGCAATTCGGGCAGGGGCTGCTGAGCGTGGCGTAGTCACCGGGGATGGTGTCGCGGTCGTATTCCTTGGCTTTCTTCACCATGCGCTCGGTCATGGCGGCAATTTCGGCCATGAAGGATTCACGGCTCAGTTTGCCTTGCTCCATCTGCGCCAGTTTGTATTCCCACTCGCCGGTGAGCTCGGCTTTGGACAGTTCTTCCACCCCCAGGCCGCGCAGCAGTGTCATCAACTGGAAGGCCTTGGCGGTCGGGATCAGCTCGCGGCCTTCGCGCAGCATGTATTTCTCGGCAATCAAGCCTTCAATGATGCTGGAGCGGGTGGCTGGCGTGCCCAGCCCTTTTTCCTGCATCGCCTGGCGCAGTTCGTCGTCTTCCACCGTTTTGCCGGCGCCTTCCATGGCGCCCAGCAGGGTCGCTTCCGAGTAGCGGGCGGGGGGGCGGGTTTTCAGGGCTTTCGGGTCGACCGCTTGGGCGTTGACCAGTTCACCGGGTTTGACCGGCACCAGGTTGCCGGCGCTCTTGTCGCCGTTGTCGGGTTGCTCGGCGGCGGCTTCCTTGCCGTAAATGGCCAGCCAGCCCGGCTTCACCAGCACTTTGCCTTCGGTCTTGAAGCTGTGGCCGACCGCGGTTGAAATCCGGGTGGTGATCTGGTACTCGGCACTCGGAAAAAACACCGCCATGAAGCGGCGCACCACCAGGTCATAAATCTTCTGCTCGGTTTCGCTCAGGCCACTCGGGGCTTGCAGCGTCGGGATGATGGCAAAGTGATCACTGACCTTGGCGTTGTCAAAAATGCGTTTGCTGGGGCGGATGTAGTTGCCCGCAAGCGCGGTGGCGGCGTGCGGTGCCAGGTGCTTCATGCCGCTGTCCGCCAGCATCTCGAAGGTCTGCTTGACCACCGGCACGTAATCTTCCGGCAAGGCGCGCGAGTCGGTCCGCGGGTAGGTCAGCGCCTTGTGGCGTTCGTACAGGCTTTGCGCGATCGACAGCGTGGTTTTGGCGGAAAAGCCGAATTTGCCGTTGGCCTCGCGCTGCAGGCTGGTCAGGTCGAACAGCAAGGGCGACGCCTGGGTGGTGGGTTTGCTTTCTTCGGTGACGGTGGCTTTTTGGCCGCGCACCGCGTCGGCAATCGCCTTCGCTTCAAAGGGGGTCCAGAGGCGGTCGGCCTTCAGTTCGGCGTCCATCTCGTCGGTGTTGCCGGCGGCGGCATTGGCGGCCGCTTTCTTCCACTTGGGGTCAAACCATTTGGCGTTGTAGTCGCCGGCCTGCGCCGCAAAAGTGGCGTGCACTTCCCAATAGTCGCGGCTGATGAACTTGCGGATTTTTTCCTCGCGCTCCACCACCACGCTCAACGTGGGCGTTTGCACCCGGCCCACGGTGGTCAAGAAGAAGCCGCCATCGCGCGAGTTGAACGCTGTCATGGCACGGGTGCCGTTGATGCCGACCAGCCAGTCGGCCTCCGAGCGGCAACGCGCGGCGTCGGCCAGCGGCAGCATCTGGGCGTTGCTGCGCAGGGCGCCAAAGCCGTCGCGAATCGCTTGCGGTGTCATCGACTGCAGCCACAAACGATTCACCGATTTGCCCAGCGGCTTGGCGCCACCGGCGTATTGCTCGATCAGGCGAAAGATCAGCTCCCCCTCGCGGCCCGCATCGCAGGCGTTGATGAGTTTGTCCACGTCCTTGCGCTTGGCGAGCCGGACGATGGCATTGAGCCGCGTCTTGGTCTTGTCCATCGGCTTCAAATCGAAGTACGGCGGAATCACCGGCAGGTGGGCAAAGCTCCATTTGCCGCGCTTGACGTCAAACTCTTCCGGCGCCTGGATTTCTACCAGGTGACCGACGGCACTGGTGACAACGTACTGGTCGTTCTCAAAATGCTCGTCATGTTTTTCGAACTTGCCCGCCACGGGCGTGAGCGCCTTGACGATGTCTTGCGCGACAGAAGGCTTCTCGGCGATTACTAATGTTTTCATCTGACTACAATCCAGTTTCTCGCGGGCGCACAGGCGCACGCACACACAGGTGAGCGCGCACACACGCGCCCATACGAGTTAACAATACCAAATTTTTTGCCGTGTTCCCAAAAGTCGTTCCCGCCAGTCTTCGCCGCATTCAAACCCGTCGCTCTGGCGTACATGGCAAAGGCGTGTTTGCCGTGCAGGATATCGCCGAAGGCGAAACCATCATCGAGTACGTGGGCGAAATCATCAGCTGGGCCGAGGCGCAAGCGCGTCACCCGCATGATCCGCAGGACCCGAATCACACGTTTTATTTTCACATTGACGAGCACCGCGTGATTGACGCCTTGTTTGGCGGCAACTCGTCGCGCTGGATCAACCATGCCTGCGCCCCGAACTGCGAAGCCGACGAGCAAGGCGGCCGCATCTTCATCAAGGCCCTGCGCAACATCCAGGCCGGCGAAGAACTCAACTATGACTACGGCCTGATCATCGAGGCGCGCTACACGCCCAAGCTCAAGGCCGAGTACCCGTGCTGGTGCGGCGCCCCCCACTGCCGCGGCACGCTGCTGGCACCCAAACGCGGCCGCCGAGCATGAATGTCGCCGATTCCGGGGCTGCCGCCGCGCCGGGCCGCCCCAAGCAAGGCACGGCCCCCTCGGGGGGCAGCGCAGCACACGAAGTGGCAAGCGTGGGGGCCATTCGCTGGCCGGCGGAGGCGATCTGGGAGGCCGTGGTGGCGGACCTGCCGGGTTTCACGGTCGAAGTGTTGCCGCAAATCGATTCAACCAACACCGAGCTGATGCGCCGCGCTCGCGCCGGTCATCTGGAGCCCGTGCTGCTGGTGGCCGAGCAGCAAACCGCCGGCCGTGGCCGACTGGGGCGCCAATGGTTCAGTGGGCTGGAGGCCAGCGTGGGGGCAAGTTTCGCCGCCGGGCCGCCCCAAGGCGAAACAGCCCCCTTGGGGGGCAGCACAGCACACAAAGTGGCCAGCGTGGGGGCCACATCTTCGTTGACGTTTTCACTGGGCTTGCCGTTGGCGCCGCGTGACTGGTCGGGGCTGTCGCTCGCGGTGGGGGTCAGCGTGGCGCAGAGCCTGCATCCCGATTTGCGCTTGAAGTGGCCCAATGATATTTGGCTGAACGACTGCAAGCTGGCCGGTATCCTGATCGAGACCGCCAATGTGGGCGACATGCCCGGCGCGCGCTATGCCGTGGTGGGTGTGGGCATCAACATCAAGGTGCGTGACGCCACCGGTCTGGCGACGCCACCAGCCTGGCTGCAGGAGGTGTTGCCGGGCATCGATGCGCCGCAGGCACTGCTGCGGATTGCCGCGCCGCTGGTGCAAGCCATCAAGGCGTTTGAGGCACACGGGTTTGCGCCGTTCCAGACCCGCTTCAATGACCGGGACGCACTGGGCGGCCTGACGGTGACCCTGAGCGATGGCACCAGCGGGATCGCGCAAGGGGTGGACGGCGTTGGCGCCTTGCAAGTGCAGACGGCGCAGGGCCTGCAAAAAATCACCAGCTCCGAGGTCAGTGTGCGCCCCCTGGCGCCGCCGCCCTACGAGCAGCTCTAGCCTTCCTTCATTCCCCGGACCTTTTCAACACTCATGTTGCGATTTATTGTTCTGGCCCTGGTGCTGCTCAACGGCCTTTATTTCGCCTGGTCACAAGGGTTTTTGCGGGCCTATGGTTTTGCGCCGGCACAGCAGACCGAGCCGCAACGGCTGGGTCAGCAGATCCGGCCGGATGCGGTGCGTCTGCTGACGGCGCAAGAGCCGAGTCAGTCGGAGGCGACGCCGCGTGTCGCGGGGAAGCCGACTGCCTGTCTGCAGGCCGGATTGTTTGATGCGACCCAGAGTGCGCAGTTGCGCCGCACGCTGGCGGTGACCTTGCCGGCCGGTAGCTGGTCGCTGGAGGAGACGCTGGAGCCGGCGCGCTGGATTGTCTACATGGGTAAATACGCCAACGCCGAGGATTTGGCCAAAAAACGTGCCCAGTTGGCCTCCCTGAACCTCAAGTTTGAGCCCTTGACCAACCCGGCGCTGGGCTTGGGGTTGTCATTGGGCGGCTTCAACACGCAGACGGCGGCCACGGCCGCCCTTGATGTTTTCAGCCGGCGCGGTGTACGCACCGCACGCGTGGTGCAGGAGCGCGAGGAGGTGAGCGGCACGCTGCTGCGGCTGCCGGCCGCTGATGAGGCCCTGCGCGCCCGCCTGGACGAGTTGAAGCCGGTGATGGCAGGCAAAGCGTGGAGCCCGTGCCGTTGACCCTACGCGCCGGGGACGTCAGCGCTTGATTCGGCCACAAAACGCACGCTGAAGCGGGCCCCTGGCGGCATCTGCCCGGGCCGGGTGTCCTCCATGGTGATGGTGGCGTTGTGCTGATGGGCGATTTTCATGACGATCGGCAAGCCCAGCCCGGAGCCATCGGCTTCGGTGCCGAGGGCGCGGTAGAACGGCTGAAAGATCAGTTCCCGCTCGGCTTCCGGCACGCCGGGTCCGGAGTCTTCAACCTGCAGCACCAGCGTCTTGCCAAAACGGTCGATCAGCACCCGCGCGGTGATCACGCCCGGCGTTTCCAGGCTGGACGGGGTGTAATTGATAGCGTTGTCCACCAGGTTGCGAATCAGTTCCTTGAGCAGGGTGGGATTGCCCGCGAACTGGCCCCCTTCGGTGTCGGGTTGTGCGCCTTCATAACCCAGGTCAATGTGTTTTTCAATCGCCCGTGGCACGCAGTCGCGCACCACCGCCATGGTCAGGTCGGCCAGGTCACAGCTGGTGCGCGGCATCGCGGCGCCGCTGCTCTCCGCCCGCGCCAGTGCCAGTAACTGGTTGACGGTGTGGGTCGCCCGGATACTGGCGCGGCCAATTTGGCGCAACGATTGTTTCAGATCTTCGGTGTTGGCCCCTTCGCGTTGCGCCAGATCGGCCTGCATGCGCAAGCCCGCCAGCGGCGTCTTGAGCTGGTGTGCGGCGTCGGCCAGAAAGCGCTTTTGGGTCGCGATGGAATCTTTCAGCCGCATCAGGAGATCGTTCACCGAATAGACCAGCGGGGCGACTTCCAGCGGCACCGCCTGGGCGTCAATCGGGCTCAAATCATCCGGGTTGCGGGCGCGGATGCGTTCTTCCAGCTGGTTCAGCGGTTTGATCGCCTGCACCAGCGCGAGCCAGACCAGCAGCACCGCCATCGGCAGGATGACAAACTGCGGCAGCATGACGCCTTTGACAATCTCCGTCGCCAGCACCGAGCGTTTTTCCATGGTCTCTGCCACTTGCACCAGCGCCGGTTTGGCGCCCGGCAGGTTGAGTTTGACCCAGGTGTAGGCGACCTTGACGTCAATGCCGTGGACTTCGGCATCGCGGATGCGGACTTCGCCGAACACGGCTTTTTCTTCTTCCGGCGGCAGCGGCAGGTCCCGCTCGCCACTCAGGAACTCGCCACGCGAGCCCAGCACCTGGTAGTAGACCGTGTCCGAGTCATCGGCGCGCAGCAGTTCGCGGGCCGGCAGCGGCAGGTTGAATTGCACCCGGTTGTTGCTGACCGTGATCAACTGCGCCAGCGCCCCGACGTTGTACTCCAGCGCCCGGTCAAACGGTTTGCCGGCAATGCTCTGCGCCACCAGCCAGGTCAGCACCAGACTGACGGGCCACAGCAGCAGCAGCGGCGTCAGCATCCAGTCCAGGATTTCACCGAACAGGGAGCGCTGTTCGCGGTGGAAGATATTCACGTCGTGGGGGTCACGTCAGCCACAGCGACAAGCGTGGGGTCATGTTCAGTTCGGGATCTTTTCCAGGCAGTAGCCCAGGCCCCGCACCGTGGCGATGCGGATGGGACCTTTTTCGATTTTTTTGCGCAGGCGGTGGATGTAAACCTCGATTGCGTTGTTGCTGACCTCTTCGCCCCACTCGCACAGCCGCTCGACCAGCTGGTCTTTGCTCACCAGGCGGCCGGCGCGCTGCAGCAGCACTTCCAGCAAACCCAGTTCACGCGCTGACAGTTCAACCATGACACCGTCGATGGTGGCGACTCGGCCGCCCTGGTCGTAGATCATGGGTCCGTGTTTGATGGTGCTGCTGGCAGCACCCATGCCGCGCCGGCTCAAGGCGCGCACCCGCGCCTCCAGCTCCTGCAGGCTGAAGGGTTTGGCCATGTAATCATCGGCGCCATAGTCCAGGCCTTTGACGCGTTCCTCCACGCTGTCCGCGGCGGTCAGGATCAGCACCGGCAGGGAGGAGCCGCGGGCCCGGAGTTTTTTCAATACCTCCAGCCCGTGCATCTTGGGCAGGCCCAAATCCAGGATCAGCAAGTCGAATTCGGTGTTGGTCATGAGCGCGGCATCGGCCTCCGAACCGCTGGCCACATGGTCCACCGCGGCGCCTGAACTGCGCAGCGTGCGCAGCAAACCGTCGGCCAGGACCTGGTCATCTTCTGCAATCAGAATTCGCATGGTTATCCCCTTTTGTTGATAAACACCGGATGCCGGTATTCTCGTTTTTGGTAATTTTAGGCCGACACGTCTCGGGGCTGGGCTTCACGCCGCATAGGCCTCCAGTCCGATGGCGATGACGGTGGCCACCTCGGCCCCCACCGCCGCGCGCAACTCCTCTTCGGCCTGCGCCACCGCTTGCCGGTAAGCCTGTAACCAAGCCAGCCCAACGGGGGTAAAGACAATGCGCCGGACCCGGGCATCCCGCGGGTCATCCTGGCGCATGACCAGACCCCAGGCTTCACATTGATCGACGAGTTTGCCCATGGCTTGTTTGGTCATGTTGGCGCGGTGGGCCAGATCGGTCAGGCGGGAGCCATCAAGGGCCAGATGGCGGGTGATGTGAATGTGGGAAGCGCTCAAACGGCCCCGCGCCGCCAGATTGGACAGCGCCAGCGGGACGTCTTCATTGCGGGCCATCAAGGACAGCACGCGGGCGTCAAAACGCAGCAGGGCCTGGCTCATCCAGTGTCCCAGGTGCGCTTGGCGCCAGCCATCTGGCAGGGGGGTGTCCAACATGGCGTAAATGGTAAGCCAAATTGACTAAAAAATCTATTTACAGATTTAAACCGCAAGATAAACTACTGTTCAAGCATCCAGCCTGTCATTAAAGACAGAGGGTGCGCCAGATTGAAGCCCCGATTTAAGTAATTGATACCCAAGGAGATTTTCATGGACGCACCCGTTAAAGCCCCAACCCCCGTTAATGCCGAAAAAGCCAAGGCCCTGCAAGTGGCGCTGGCCCAGATTGAAAAACAGTTTGGCAAGGGCACCATCATGCGCCTAGGTGAAGGCGAGGTGATTGAGGACATCCAGGTGGTGTCCACCGGCTCGCTCGGGCTGGATATCGCTTTGGGCGTCGGCGGTTTGCCGCGCGGCCGGGTGGTTGAAATTTACGGCCCGGAATCCAGCGGCAAGACCACGCTGACCTTGCAAGTGATTGCCGAGATGCAAAAAATCGGCGGCCAATGCGCGTTTGTGGACGCCGAACACGCGCTCGACATCCAGTACGCCCAGAAGCTGGGCGTCAATCTGCAGGATTTGCTGATCAGCCAGCCCGACACCGGCGAGCAGGCGCTGGAAATTGTGGACAGCCTGGTGCGCTCCGGCGCGGTCGACCTGATCGTGGTCGACTCGGTCGCCGCCTTGACGCCCAAAGCCGAGCTGGAAGGCGAAATGGGCGACTCGCTGCCCGGCCTGCAGGCCCGTCTGATGAGCCAGGCGCTGCGCAAGCTCACCGCCCACATCAAGAAGACCAATTGCATGGTCATCTTCATCAACCAGATCCGCATGAAGATCGGCGTCATGTTTGGCTCGCCCGAGACCACCACCGGCGGCAATGCGCTGAAGTTCTACGCCTCGGTGCGGCTGGACATCCGCCGCACCGGCACCATCAAAAAAGGTGACGAGGCGATTGGCAACGAAACCCGGGTCAAGGTCGTCAAGAACAAGGTGGCGTCGCCGTTCAAGACCGCCGAGTTCGATATCCTGTTCGGCGAGGGCATCAGCCGCCACGGCGAGATCATCGACATGGGTGTCACAGCCAATATCCTGGACAAGTCGGGCGCCTGGTACGCCTACAACGGCGAAAAAATCGGCCAGGGCCGCGACAACGCGCGCGAGTTCCTGCGCGAAAACCCAGCCTTGTCGATTGAGATTGAAAACAAGGTGCGCGCGTCGCTTGGCATTCCACTGTTGCCGGGTGCGGCGCCAGAGGCCGCCGAGATTGAAGCGAAGACCAAAGCTTCAAGCAAAAAAACGGTCTAGCCCTCAGCGGTCCTGCGTAACCAGCTATTAAAACAGTAGCAATCTTGCGCAGACCACGACAGGCTGACACCTTGGTCGACGGAGCACCCCATGTCGTTTAGCCAACCTTCTCTGAAAGGCCGCGCCTTGCGGCTGCTCAGCGGCCGCGAGCATTCGCGGGCCGAGTTGGAGCGCAAGCTGAAAAGCTATGAAGAACAGCCCGGGTCGCTGGCGCAGGCGCTGGACGAACTGCAAGCCAAAGGCTTTATCAGTGAGCAGCGGGTGATTGAATCGGTCGTGCATCGCCGTGCGGCCAAACTGGGCACGGCCCGCATCAAGCAAGAGCTGCAAGGCAAAGGGCTGGACCCCGTGGCCGTCAGCGCCGCCTTGGTGGGCTTGAAGGCCAGCGAGCATGAGCGGGCGCTGGCGGTCTGGCGCAAAAAGTTTGGGGTGCCACCGGTGGACGCGCCAGCTGCGGCCAAGCAGATGCGCTTTCTGGCCGCGCGCGGCTTTGGTGGTGATGTGATCCGGCGCGTGGTGGGTGGCGCACACGACGACTGATTTATAAAAAATCAGCCGCTAGCCCCCGTCAATCATGCGTAAGAAGCTATAAATAATATAGCTGTCAGCAGGTTGTTACAGCCCCAGCATCAGCTTCATGTTTTGCACCGCGGCACCGCTGGCGCCTTTGCCCAGGTTGTCGAGTCGGGCCACCAGCACCGCGTGGCGGAAGCCATCTTGCGCGCCCTGGTTGGCAAACACGCGCAGTTCCATCTTGTTGGTGTCCGCCAAGGCCACCGCGTCCAGCTTGTCGTCCGGCGTGGCCGGCTCGACGCTGACCCATTCGCAGCCGGCATAGTGCCGGGCCAGCGCGTCCTGCAAGTCATGGGCGCTGGGCTGGCCCGGCAGCAGGTCCAGATGCAGCGGCAATTGCACCAGCATGCCCTGCTTGAAGTTGCCGACCGAGGGGACAAACACCGGGCGGCGCGTCAGGCCGGTGTAGGCCATGATTTCCGGCAGGTGCTTGTGCTTTAACCCCAAGCCGTACAGCTCGAACGCAGGGGCTTCGCCTTTTTCATAAGCCTCGATCATGGGGCGTCCGCCGCCCGAATAGCCGCTGATGGACGGCAAGGTGAGCGGGAAATCTTTAGGCAACAGGCCTGCATCCACCAGCGGCCGAATCAGCGCGATGGCGCCGGTGGCATAGCAGCCCGGATTGGCGACGCGCCGTGCTTGTGCCACCAACGCGCCGTGCCCCGCCACCAACTCGGGAAAGCCGAACACCCAGCCCGGTGCGGTGCGGTGGGCGGTGGAGGCGTCAATAATCTTGGGCCCAATTTGGCCGCTGGTCCGCGCCATGTCATCAATCATTGCGACGGATTCAATCGCGGCCTCGTCGTGCAGGCAAAGAATCACCAGATCGACTTGCGCCATCAGGGCGCGTTTGGCGGCTGCGTCCTTGCGCAACTCGGGCGCAATGCTGACCAGTTCGATACTGGGCATTGCTTGCAGACGCTCCCGAATTTGCAGGCCGGTGGTGCCGGCTTCGCCGTCAATGAATATCCTATGCATGTCTGAGTCTTCCTCGTCAGTTTCAATTCAGATCGTCACTCGATAATTATGAATTATGCAAGCGGCGAGCTGAACTGTTATTGGTGCGTTGCAGCATGATACAGTCCGAAGTTGCGTTGTCCAGTGCCCGCCACAGAGCAAAAAAGCTTGTGGCTGGATAAAAAATCACCCACTCCTGAGAGAGTCCCCATGAAGATTCACGAATACCAAGGCAAGGAAATCTTGCGTCAAGCTGGTGTACCGGTGCCACGCGGCATTCCGGCATTCACCGTCCAAGAAGCGGTGGAAGCCGCGCAAAAACTGGGCGGCCCGGTATGGGTTGTCAAGGCACAAATCCACGCCGGTGGCCGTGGCAAGGGCGGCGGCGTCAAGCTGGCCCGCTCGATCGACGAGGTCAAAAAGATCTCCGGTGAAATCTTGGGCATGCAGCTCATCACCCACCAAACCGGCCCTGAAGGCCAAAAAGTCCGCCGCCTGTTGATTGAAGACGGCGCTGACATCAAAAAAGAATACTACGTGTCGGCGGTGACCGATCGTGCCTCGCAACGCGTGGCCATGATTGTTTCCAGCGAAGGCGGCATGGACATTGAAGAAGTGGCTCATTCCACGCCTGAGAAAATCATCACCGAAATCGTTGACCCAGCGCTCGGTTTGACCGATGCACAAGCCAAGATGCTGGCGGACAGCATTGGTGTGCCTGCCGGCTCAACCGCGCAAGCGATGGACGTGCTGCAAAAAGTCTACAAGGTGTACATGGACACCGACGCGTCGCTGGTCGAAATCAACCCCTTGATTCTCGAAGGCAACGGCGGCATCAAGGCGATTGACGCCAAGTTCAACTTTGACGCCAACGCCCTGTTCCGTCACCCGGAAATCGTGGCTTACCGCGATCTGGACGAAGAAGATCCGGCCGAAGTCGAAGCCAGCAAGTTTGACCTGGCTTACATCAGCCTGGACGGCGACATCGGTTGTCTGGTCAACGGTGCCGGTCTGGCCATGGCCACCATGGACACCATCAAGTTGTTCGGCGCTGAGCCGGCCAACTTCCTGGACGTGGGCGGCGGTGCCACCCCCGAGAAGGTCACGGAAGCCTTCAAGATCATGCTGAAAAACCCCAAGGTCAAGGCCATTCTGGTCAACATCTTCGGCGGCATCATGAAGTGCGACACCATCGCCACCGGCGTGATCACGGCTTGCAAAGCCACCAACCTGAGTGTGCCGCTGGTCGTGCGCATGAAGGGCACCAACGAAGATTTGGGCAAGAAGATGCTGGCCGAGTCCGGTCTGCCCATCATCAGCGCGGACACCATGGCCGATGCAGCCCAAAAAGTGGTTGCTGCTGTTAAAGCTGCCGCATAAGGAAACATCATGTCAATTCTCATCAATAAAGACACCAAGGTCATCACCCAAGGCATCACCGGCAAGACCGGTCAATTCCACACTGAAAAGTGCCAGGAATACGCCAACGGCAAAGAATGTTTCGTCGCGGGTGTGAACCCCAAGAAAGCTGGCGAATCCATTTTTGGCATTCCAATCTTCGCCTCCGTCAAGGAAGCCGCCAAAGATACCGGCGCCACCGTGTCGGTTATTTACGTGCCGCCAGCCGGTGCTGCCGCCGCCATCTGGGAAGCCGTTGAGGCTGATCTGGATCTGGCCATCTGCATCACCGAAGGCATCCCGGTCCGTGACATGCTGGAACTGCGCAACAAAATGCGCGCCAAAGAAGCCGCTGGCGGCAAGAAGACCCTGCTGTTGGGACCCAACTGCCCCGGTTTGATCACGCCTGACGAAATCAAGATCGGCATCATGCCCGGCCACATTCACCGTGCCGGTCGCATTGGTGTGGTGAGCCGCTCCGGCACGCTGACCTATGAAGCCGTGGCTCAATTGACCGAAATCGGTCTGGGTCAGTCGACGGCGGTCGGTATTGGTGGCGACCCCATCAATGGCCTGAAGCACATCGACATCATGCGTGCCTTCAATGACGATCCGGACACCGACGCCGTCATCATGATTGGCGAAATTGGCGGCCCGGACGAAGCCGAAGCCGCTCGCTGGTGCAAGCTCAACATGAAGAAGCCGATTGTTGGCTTCATCGCCGGTGTGACTGCGCCTGCAGGCAAGCGTATGGGCCATGCCGGTGCCTTGATCTCTGGCGGCGCCGACACGGCCGATGCCAAGCTGGCAGTGATGGAAGAGTGCGGTTTCACGATCACGCGCAATCCGTCCGAAATGGCTAAATTGTTGAAGGCCTTGCTGAAGTAAGGCGCGACAGTTCACCCGGATGTGGCTGCTCATGCGGCCATCTTCAAAAGCAAGCCGGATTTCCTGAGGGACAATCCGGCTTTGTTGTTTGTGTGCCTTCGGCATCACTAGAGAAAGAACACCGTGGAAGAATTTTTCACCGCCCATTTTTGGCTCGCTGTCGGTCAGATCATCATGATCGATATTTTGCTCGGGGGTGACAACGCCGTGGTGATCGCTTTGGCCTGCCGCCAGTTGCCCAAAAACCTGCGCCTGAAGGGCATTTTGTGGGGCACCGCTGGCGCGATTGTGCTGCGCGTCATCCTCATCGCTTTCGCCTTGACCCTGCTGCAGGTGCCGTTTCTGAAGCTGGTGGGGGCTGCCTTGTTGTTGTGGATTGGCGTCAAGCTGCTGGTTCCCGAGGAGGAAGGGCATTCCAATATTCAGGGCAGTGACAAGCTGTGGTCAGCGGTCAAGACCGTGATCATTGCGGATTTGGTCATGAGCATCGATAACGTCATCGCCATTGCTGGCGTCGCAACCGGCGCCGGGGCTGACAATCAACTGGTGCTGGTGATTTTTGGCCTGCTGGTCAGTATTCCCATCATCATTTGGGGCAGCCAGTTGGTGCTCAAGCTGATGGACCGCTTTCCGGTCATCATCACGGTGGGCGGCATGTTGTTGGGCTGGATTGCGGGCAGCATGGCGCTGAGTGATCCCGCCGTGCGAGATTGGTTGCCGCAAACGGCGGTATGGAGTTATGGCTTGGGCCTGGCCGGTGCACTGGGGGTCTTGCTGGTGGGAAGCGTGCTGAAAAAGCGCACGGAAAAGAACGCCTGAACCGGCACTGTGGCAAGCAGCCAGACCCCGGCGCCCGCAAAGATGCTTTTTACTCAGACTGAGGGTCGGCCAGTGACTAAATTCTCTTTACCTGGCTCGGGCTCTTTCTGGCGCGCCGATGGCTTGGCTGCTCTGGCGCTTGTGCTTGCGCTGGTCACGCTCCACATGACAACCGACGTCTTTGACGGACTGGAGCGCCGCTTCTACGACTTTGCCAGCACCCGCAGCGCCCGACAGCCGTCCGACCAGATTGCCCTCATCGCAATTGATGACAAGAGCCTCGCCCACATCGGTCGCTGGCCGTGGCCGCGCGACCTCCATGCCCGGCTGATTGACAAGTTGGCGGAGGCGAAGGCAAACGTCATGGTGGATACGGGTTTCTTTTTTGAGCCCGCGTCTGAGCGTGGCCTGCCCTTCCTTCGCCAAATGAAGGGGCTGCTGGCCGCCAGCGAGGCGGCTGGCACGCCATCTTCGCTCAATCAACAGTTGCTGGGAGTGATTGCCGAAGCCGAGGTGGCACTGGACACCGATCATCAGTTGGCCAACAGCTTCCACACTGCGTCCAACGTCCTCATTCCCTCGTTGCTGACGCCCGGACAGCAACCGATTGAGAGCCTCGCCACCGCCGCCGCCGGGATCGGTCATTTGAAGCGGTTACAGGATCTGGACGGTGTCGTGCGGCAGGAGGCGCTGTTGCTGAATAACGAGGGCCAAGCCGTGCCGTCCCTGGCGCTGCTGGCGGTCGCCCAGAGCTTCCATCTGACCGCCGATGATATCCAGTTCAATAAGAACGGGTCCGTGCAAATCGGCCAGCTGCGCCTCCGGACGGATGGCGCGGCGCGCCTGCTGCCGCAGTTTTATAAAGGGCGTGAGGGCCAGCCGGCCTTTGCACTGGACTCGTTTGCCGATGTGATGAGCGGGAAAATTCCAGCCTCCCGCTACGCCGACAAGATCGTGCTCATTGGCGTCACGGCGGCTGGCGTTGGTCCAGCGTGGGCGGTGCCTGGCCATCCGGCCTTGTCGTCGGTGGAAATTTTGGCGCACGTCACGTCCAGTATTTTGCAAGAGCATTTTGTGGTCCAGCCGGGCTGGGGGCGGTGGGCGACGTGGGGGCTGTTGTTGCTGGTTGGCGCCTACCTGATTGCTGTTTTGCCGCGCCTGCCAACAGGCAGGGCCGTCAGCGTCACCTTGTTGTCGTTCATGGCCTTGCTCGGCATGGAATTCGGCTTTCTGGCCGGCATGGCCCTGTGGCTGCCGCTGGTTTTTCCGGCCATGCTGCTTGTCAGCGGGCATCTGGCATTAACAATCAAGCGCTTCTTGCTGCCCGAGGTGGGCATGCCCACGGTGCAGGAAGAATCGACGGAGACGCACCGGATGATGGGGCTCGCCCTGCAGGGGCAGGGCCAGCTCGACATGGCGTTTGAGCACTTTCGCCGGGTTCCGGCAGGGGACGCTCTGATGGGAAATTTGTATGGTTTGGCGCTCGACTTTGAACGCAAGCGCCAGTTCAATATGGCTTCTGCGGTGCGTGAGTACATGACGGCCTTGCGCGCTGATCGCCATGATGAGGAGCACTTCAAGCCCACAGTGGACCCGGCTGAAAGCCCCTCAAAAATCGCCATGCTGGGTCGCTATCAGCTGGAGCGGGAACTGGGCAAGGGGGCGATGGGGGTGGTGTATCAGGGGCGAGATCCCAAGATTGGACGCGTCGTGGCCATCAAAACCATGGCCTTGAGCGAGGAGTTTGCCGGCAAGGCGCTGGCGGACGCCCGGGAACGGTTTTTTCGTGAGGCCCAGACGGCTGGCCGCCTGCAGCACCCGAACATCGTCACGATCTATGACGCCGGTGAAGACCACGAGCTGGCTTATATCGCCATGGAGTTCCTCAATGGCCAAGACTTGACGCACTACTGCAAGAGCGGCCAGTTGCTCCCGGTTTCTACGGTGCTGAGCATTGTGGCGCGTATTGCCGAGGCACTTGGCTACGCTCATAAGCAGCAGGTGGTGCACCGCGACATCAAGCCCGCCAACATCATGTTTGATCTTGAGCACGATGCGGTGAAGGTCACCGACTTCGGCATCGCGCGCATCACCGATGCAAGCAAGACCAGAACCGGCCTTGTGCTGGGAACGCCCAGTTTTATGTCGCCGGAGCAGTTGGCTGGCAAAAAGGTCGATGGCCGCACGGATCTTTACTCGCTGGGCGTCATGCTGTTCCAGATGCTCACGGGCGTGCTGCCTTTCCGGGCTGAATCCATGGCCGAGCTGATGCACAAAATTGCCAATGAAGAAGCACCCAGCCTGCGCAGCATTCACCCGGAGTTGCAGCAACGGCTGGAGAATTTGATCGCCCGGTTACTCAGCAAGCGCCCAGAGGCGCGTTATCAAGACGGGGATCAATTGGCCCGCGACTTGCGGGCGGTATTATCGGGTGGCAATACCCGACCAGAAAATATAGCCTGACCCTTCATGAACTACACCTTCTGCGCGCAAACTGATCCGGGGCGGGTGCGGACGAACAATGAAGACGCCGTGGCTTTTGATGAGGTCACCCGCTTGTGTGTTTTGGCGGATGGCATGGGGGGCTACAACGCGGGCGAGATAGCCAGTGGCATGGCCACCGCGTTCATCAAGTCGGAATTGGTCCGCTGGTTGTCCGAAGCCGGCCCCCAGGCCAATGCCGGGGAAGTCAGTCGCGCCATCGAAATTTGCGTGGACAACGCCAACCGCTCAATTCTTAATGCAGCCCAAGCCAATCCCGCGTATGCGGGCATGGGGACCACCCTGGTTGTGGGTGTCTTTCAGGATGCTCTGTTGATGCTGGGCCATATCGGGGATTCGCGCTGCTACCGGTGGCGTGGCAACCAATTGGTGCAGATCACCAAGGACCACTCGCTCTTGCAGGAGCAGCTTGATGCCGGATTCTTGACGCCGGAGCAGGCCGCCCTATCGCCCAATAAAAATCTGGTGACGCGGGCACTGGGTGTCGAAAATGACGTGATGCTGGAGCTCCATGCGCATCAAGTTGAGGCGTGTGATCTCTATCTGATGTGTTCCGATGGACTTTCTGACATGATGGACGATGCAGCGATCGCAAGAATTTTGCAAAACGGAACGTCGCTGGATCAAATGTCGGAAGCACTGGTATGTCAGGCCAACGAAAATGGCGGACGGGATAACATCACAGTATTGTTGATACAAGCCGCAGACACGGTTGTGAAGCGCGGTTTAATAGCCAGATGGCTCGGAAATAAGTAATCTCATGAGATTTCCAATAACAAGTTTCAGGAACAGGAGTCGGTCATGCCGAAAATGATCGTATCGATCGACGGTGTTGTGATCAAGGAAGTCCAGATAACCAAGGACCGCACCACCTTGGGTCGTCGTCCCTACAACGATATCGTGATCGACAACCTGGCTGTCAGTGGCGAGCACGCTGTCCTGCAGATGGAGGGAGGCGACGTTTATCTGGAAGACCTGAACAGCACCAACGGCACCTATGTGAATGGCAAAGCCGCCAAGAAACAGTTACTGCAGGATGGTGATACCGTCGAGGTGGGCAAATACAAAATCAAGTTTGTCAATGACGCTGCCAGCAATAGCTTTGAAAAGGCGCCGGTGCTCAATGCCAGCGCAGGTGGCTTGACCGCAGCCTCTGCGCCGCCCTTGGTCCCTGCTTCAGCTCCTGCCGCGCTGGAACCGCTTCATGCTTCCATCAAGGTGATGTCAGGCGCCGCCGCTGGCCGCGAAGTGATGTTGACCAAAGTGGTGACCACGATCGGCAAACCCGGTGTAGCCGTAGCCGCGATCACCCGCCGTCAGCGTAGTTTTTTCGTTCACCATGTTGAAGGCGCGGGCAACCCGGCGCTGAACGGGGTGCCGATCAGCGCTGACCCGGTTGCCCTGAAGAACGGTGACCTGATTGAACTGGCCGGGACCCAAATGCAGTTTGTACAGTCCTGATCTGGCTTGATGATTGAACCGCCGAAGTTACCTGCCGTCAAACGTGGCATGACGTTTGAGGCGCTGTTTTACAAACAGCTGCAACACGTCACGGCCCGCATCCATGAGACCGAAAATGTCGAGCAGATCATGTTGGAGGCCAGCCACGACATCTGCAAACTGTTCAATGCTGATCGCCTGACGCTTTACGCTGTCAACGAAGATCAGTCGTCCATTGTTTCCAAGGTCAAGACCGGTCTCAACAGCAGCCGCGACCTGATCTTGCCGATCACGCCGCAAAGCATTGCCGGTTACGTCGCTTACAGCAAACAGTTGCTCAACCTGCCTGATGTGTATGACGACGAGGCCCTGAAACAGATCCACCCGGCCTTGACCTTTTTGAAAGAAGTGGACAAGCGTTCGGGCTACCGCACCCGCCAGATGCTGGTGGCGCCCATTCTGGAAGGCAACAAGCTGCATGGCGTGCTGCAGGTCATCAACAACAAAAGCGACCAACCCTTCGGTGAGCTTGAAGTGGAAGGTGTTGCCCAGTTGTGCAAGACACTGGCGACGGCCATTCGACAACGCGTGCACAAGGCCGAAGTGGGCTTGCGGCGCAAGGCGACCAAATACGATGGCCTGGTCGCCGATGGCGTGATCACCGCAGACGAGCTTCAGCAGTGCTGGCAGGGTGCACGCAGTGAAGGCACCTCCGTTGAGCATATTTTGATGGCGCATTACAAAGTGCGGTCCGCCCAGATTGGCGCCTCACTGGCCAAGTTTTTTGGTGTGCCTTATGAGCCGTTCAGTTCAGGCCGTATTCGCTCGGAAATGCTGCATGGCTCGCTCAAACGGGAGTTCATTGAAGAGCAGGGCTGGATCCCGCTGGAGGAGTCGCCCGAGGGACTGGTCATCATGTGCGTGGACCCGGAAGCGGTGCGCGGCGCTCGGGTGGTGCCGCAGGTCTTTCCCCGCATCACCCGCTTTGTTTACCGGGTCACCACGCAAACCGAGTTTACGGACACCCTGAAGCAAATCTTCGGGGTCGAGGTGGAGGGCGGCTCAATTGACGAGCTGCTGGCCGACATGGATGGCGCCCCCATGGATGACAGCAACGACGATTCACTGGAATCGGCGGCGGCGGACAATGAGCTGGTCAAGTTTGTTAACAAGGTCATCATTGACGCCTACCACCAGAAGGTGTCGGACATCCACATCGAGCCGATGCCGGGCAAGCTTAAAACCGGTATCCGCTTTCGCATTGACGGCACCTTGCAGCCCTATATCGAGGTGCCCGCGCATTTTCGCCAGGCCATGGTGACGCGCCTGAAGATCATGTGCGATCTTGATATTTCAGAGCGCCGCCGGCCGCAGGACGGCAAGATCAAGTTCAAAAAATACGGCCCACTGGACATCGAACTGCGGGTGGCCACCATTCCGTCGGCCGGCGGCGTCGAAGACGTGGTGATGCGGATCCTGGCCGGTGGTGAGCCCATTCCGCTGGACAAGCTCGGCCTGACGCCGCACAACAAGGAACGGGTTCTTCGGACCATCGAGAAACCCTACGGCTTGTTCTATGTCTGCGGCCCGACCGGCTCCGGCAAAACCACCACGCTGCACTCCATTCTCAAGCACCTCAATACGCCGGAAACCAAAATCTGGACGGCGGAAGACCCGGTTGAAATTACCCAAAAAGGACTGCGTCAGGTTCAGATCAACCGCAAAGCCGGCATTGACTTTGCGCTGGTCATGCGGGCCTTTTTGCGGGCCGACCCCGACATCATCATGGTCGGCGAATCGCGCGATAAAGAAACGGTGGCGATGGGCGTGGAAGCCTCGCTTACCGGTCACCTCGTGTTCTCGACCCTGCACACCAACTCGGCACCCGAATCCATCACGCGCTTGCTGGACATGGGCATGGACCCCTTTAACTTTGCCGATGCACTGTTAGGAATTTTGGCCCAGCGGCTGGCCAAAAAGCTGTGCGATTGCAAGGAGTCGTATGTGCCGGACGCAGAAGAATTGCGTCTGTTTGTCGCTGAATACGCCGATGAACTCCGGCACTCTGCTGCCTGGAAAACCGACTCTGAAGGTGAAACCCGGAGACTGATCGAGAGCTGGCATAAAGCCTATGACCAGGACGGCCAACTCCGGTTTTACCGCCATGTCGGCTGCGACAAATGCAACAAGACCGGCTACAAAGGCCGCATCGGCCTGCACGAATTGCTGATCGCCTCCGACGACATCAAGAAGCTCATCCAGGAGCGCGCCCGCGTCGCCGAGATTTTTGCTGCCGCAGTAGAAGGCGGCATGCGCACCTTGAAGATGGACGGCATGGAAAAAATCATGTTGGGGCTGACGGACATCAAGATGGTGCGGCAGGTGTGTATCAAGTAATTTGGGCAAATTACCGCACAAGCCGTCGCATTAGAAAAGACTTCATATCTCGTAGCGAGTCAACAATGATGTGGATGTAGACCGTGTCCTGTCTCGTTTCATAAATGATGCGATTCATACCCGACAGTATCTGTCGGTATTGGCTCAGGTTGAGTGTTTCGAGCTCTTCGGGAATAGACCCAAGATAAGGAAAACTTGCTAAATTGCGGATGGATTCTTTTAGCTTGCCATAGGTTTTTTGCCATGTGTCATGCGAGAAGTTTTTAATGATGTAGCTTCTGAGTTCTTTCAAGTCATATTCCGCAGACGCCAGGATGACAATCTTCATTGGAGATCGGACTTATCGATGATGGCAAATACATCCTCTGCATCTTGATACTTGCCTAGCTCCAGCTCACGACTGCCAAGAGCCAAAATCTTTAGCAACGCCAGCGTATTTTCCCGCTCCTCAAAGCTCTTGACGTCAATGACTACCAGCGTGGCTTCGCCGTTTTGAGTAATGACCATCGGCTCACGACTTTCAGTGAGCTCTTTGACAATTTGTGCGGTGTGGCTTTTGAGATAGCTGATTGGCTTGATTTGAGTGGAGAGTTTCATTAACGCTGCGCCTGCAAAATATGAAAAACTGATTTTAGTCTTAATTAAGTTTTTTGAGGGAGGGCTTACGCCTTGACAGGAACCTGACTGACTTGAGGCGCAACCCCAGTGGCATCCTTGAAGATGCGGGGGATTCGCCGGTTACCGTTCTGAATCACAACAAGCCTGCGGCTTATCTGTTGTCGGCGAGAGCTTATGAAGCATTGCTGGATAAGTTGGAAGATTTCGAACTGACAAAGATCGTCAAAGAACGTCAAGGTAGCGAAACAGTAAAGGTCACGCTTGAAGATCTATGATCTCGAATTCGATGTTGATGCACTCAAAGAGTGGCGCAAATTGGATGGATCGATACAAGCGCAGTTCAAGAAGCAGTTAGCCAAACGGTTGCTTGAGCCACACGTCCCATTGGCTGGTCTATGAATTCACGGAACAGCGATTGGTGATCGTTGTCATAGCGATTGGTCGCCGTGATCATGATTAGGTCTATTTGCTCGCTTCGAAAAGGCTGGATGCTTGACGTACTCAACGCATCTGTGCAGCGCGAAGAGATAGCAAGCCGATCCAGCCGGGGTGTATCAAAAATGTGACGAAAGTGGCGCGACATAAATGTCACGACAGGGCGGATGGCTGACAAAAATCAACATGTTTTAGCTGCGCTGGTGCTGGATGGGTTCGTAAAACAGGCAAATTTGGCAGTTAAAAGGCTTGGCACGGAAGCTGCTGATAGAAAGTGTCCTGTTGTTTCTTTTCTTAATTTTTGGAGCTATTCATGAAGCGTTCTATGCAAAAGGGTTTTACCCTGATCGAATTGATGATCGTGGTTGCGATTATTGGTATTTTGGCTGCGGTGGCGCTGCCGGCTTATCAGGATTACACCGTGCGTGCCAAGGTGTCTGAAATTATTTTGGCCGCGTCTTCTGCAAAAACTGCAGTATCTGAAGCGACTCAGGTATACGGCGCTGGAATGCCTTTGGATGCCAGTGTAACTGTGGACTCCCAAGTCTCTAAGTATGTTTCTGCAGTTGGCTATAAATATACGGACGCAAGCAATGGCTTTATTACTGCCGTTGCAGCAGGTGATCCAAAAATTACCGGAGCGGGTGTTCGCATGGCTGGTGTTGCTCAAGGTAATGGGCAGGTGTTGTGGACCTGCATGGCGTCACCAACATCGTTTGCTAGTACGTCGGCGCTCCTTATGCCAGCTAAATACCTGCCGGCAAGCTGCAAATAATTGATTGGTATTGTTTAATTTTTTCAAAGGCTCCATTTTGGGGCCTTTTTTGTCGCCGTGTGTTGGGCTTAGTAGTTTCCCATTTTGATGCGTGGCGTAGTCGGTGAACATGAAACAACCCTTAACGCTTTTTTGGCTGATTGGCTGGGCCTTCGCTTTGGCCGTGTCGTGGCTGTTGCCCAACCACTATCCGCCTTGGTCAACTTTTCACATGGACGCATGGATAGCCGTTGTGCTGTCGCTGGCCGCTGCTGCGGTGATTGTGCGCTCGCAGGTGCCTGTGGTCTGGCATGGCCTCACACTGTTGTCAGCTGTTTTGATCTTCATTCCCCCAATTCAGTACGCATTTGGTTTGCTAATGTTTTCCGGTACAGCTTGGATCAGCTCCGCCTATTTAATCGGATTGTTATTGACTTTGTTAACCGGCGCCCGGTGGGAGTTGGAAAGCCCTGGTCAGTTGGCAGACGGATTATTTTTGGCTGTTGGTATCGCTTCTTTGCTGTCAGTCGGTTTACAGCTGCATCAGTGGCTGGCTTTGGATTTACTGGACATCTGGTCCATGGGAGATGGCTATGGCCGGCCGTTTGCCAACTTTGGGCAACCCAATAATTTGGGTTCGTTTTTATTGTGGGGTATGCTAGCTGCAGCTTGGGGTCTTGTTCGGCAGCGCATTGGCGTATGGACCGCTCTATTCATGTCGATTTATTTGCTATTTGGTCTGGCCCTGACACAGTCGCGCACCGCTTGGGTGGCTGTTGTTCTGTTGATTGTTGCTAGTTGGTTCTGGCGACGTTTATGGTCAGACCAGCGATGGCCTTGGGTTGTAACGGGCTTGGGTTTGTATTTCGCCGCGTGTGTCATGTCGCTTGGTTGGCTGAATCAATTATTACAGCTCACCGTGTTTGCGGATATGAGTGAGATTGTTCGAATTTCCAGTGAGCAACGACCAGCTGTATGGGCATTGTTTATAGATGCGGCGCTGCAACGACCATGGTTGGGGTATGGATGGAATCAAGTGGTGCTGGCTCAGTTGGCTGCTTCTTTAGATCATCAGCCTCTTCACATCGTCTTTTCGCATTCACACAATCTTTTTCTTGACCTAATATTGTGGTGCGGTATCCCTGTCGGATTGTTGATATCGATTTGTCTGATTCGGTGGTCGTGGCTACGCTTTCGCGCGGTTCGTGGTGCTGAAGATGTGGTGTTGCTGTTGTTCTTGTTGGTGGTGGGCAATCACGCGATGCTCGAACTCCCTCTGCATCATGCCTATTTTTTATTTCCTGTCGGTTTGGTTATGGGGGCACTTAATGTACGACTGGGTGCTCGCCCCATTGTGATGATTGGGCGTTGGAGCGTCATTGCGGTGTGGTTGGTATCGGTCATGTTGTTGGCTCTGATCATTCGCGACTATTCGCGGGTAGAGTCAAGCTTTCAGGCCCTGCGCTTTGAGTGGGCACATATCAAAACTGATAATCGTGGCGGACCACCGGAAGTTTTGCTGTTAACCCCGTGGCGGGAGTTCATTCGCTTGGCACGGTTTGAACCGACCAGCGGCATGAGTGCTGAAGATCTGGATTGGATGAGAAAGGTCACCGGTACGTATGCAAGTGCTGGTGCTTTCCATAAACTAGCAGGAGCCCTCGCGATGAATCAGCGACCAGAGGAAGCGCAGTTGTGGCTGAAAAAACTGTGTAAGTTCGTCTCGGAATCACAATGTGATAGTGTCAAGGATGCATGGATAGCGCAATCACTCAGCAATCCCGACATTGCAGCAGTTCCTTGGCCAAACTGAGGTGATTCCAGTAAAAATGATGTTACATACCGATGTATTCAAAGCCAAAGCCGCTGACTTGAAGATGGTTAGAACGAAGATAGCGAATTAACGTAGCATCTTTTCGTGCACCGCTGCAGTCGCTCCGCCCGTTCCTGCTCCGACACCTCCATGCCATCCATCGCCGTTTTCCTTTTCATCACGCTGCCCTGGCTCAACCCCTTTTCCGCGGGTCCCGCGCCAGCCGTCATTCCTTGGCTGGTTACGCTGGTGTGTTTGGCGTTGATGTTGCTGTGGGCGGCCCGGGTCCGGCTGGCGGAGGTGGCGGCCTCGGCTTGGCTGGCGGCGGCGTTGTTGAGCAGTCTGCTGGGCTTGCTGCAGTATTTTGGGGCGACCACCGTGTTTGGGCCGTGGGTCAACAGCACCGGCTTGGGCGAGGCTTTTGCCAATCTGCGGCAGCGCAACCAGTTTGCGACGCTGACCAATATCGGTTTGGCGGCCTTGTTGTGGTGGGCATCGCAGCGGCAAGTCATGCCCGCTGTCTTGACTAATGTGCCGCACCCGGCGTCGCTCAACTGGCGAACGGCCGCGATGCTGGTGGCCGCCGTTCTGTTGGCCATGGGCAATGCGGCCTCGTCTTCGCGCACGGGGCTGCTGCAACTGGTGATGTTGCTGGTCCTTGCCTGGATTTGGCGCAAAGGTGGCAGTGACCGGCAGCAGGCTGCAGTTTGGCGCGTGCTGCTGGCGACGCTGCTGGCTTACGCCGTGGCGGCGGTTGCGTTGCCGATTTTGGTGGGGCTGGACCCGAATGCCGTCGGCATTCTGGCGCGCTTGCATGCCGGCGACTCGGCATGCGCCAGCCGCCTGACGCTGTGGGGCAACGTGCTGCACCTGATCGCGCAAAAGCCCTGGTTCGGTTGGGGCTGGGGCGAGCTGGATTACGCCCATTTCATCACGCTGTATCCCGGCCCGCGGTTTTGTGACATTCTGGACAATGCGCATAACTTGCCGCTGCATTTGGCGGTGGAGCTGGGTGTGCCGCTGGCCCTGTTGATTTGCGGCGGCGGTGCTTGGCTCGCGTGGCGGGCCAAGCCCTGGCTTGAGTCGGACGCCACGCGACAGATGGCTTGGGCGGTGTTGGCCGTGATTTTGCTGCACAGTCTGCTGGAATACCCGCTGTGGTACGGGCCGTTCCAGATGGCGTTTGGCCTGAGTCTTTGGCTGCTGTGGCGCTCGCCAGACCGGGCTTCTTGGCGGTATAGACGTTTTAAGCTGCTAGCCCCCGTCCTATCTGCGCTGATAGCTATGTTTTTAATAGCGATGGTGACCTATGCCGCGTGGGATTACTACCGCGTGAGCCAGCTTTATCTGATCCCCAAGATGCGGTCCGAGGCTTATCGCGACAACACGCTGGAGAAGGTGGCGGACTCGTGGCTGTTCCGGAATCCGGTGCGTTTTGCCGAGCTCACCACCACGCCGTTGACGGCCGACAATGCGGCCCACATCAATGCGTTGGCGAAGGCGATGCTGCACTTTTCACCCGAACCGCGCGTGGTGCAAAAGCTGATTGAGAGCGCCGTGCTGCTGGGGCGCGAGGACGAGGCGTTGTATTACCTGGCGCGGTACCAGGCAGCGTTTCCGGAGAGCCATGCGCAATGGGCCGAGAAACTGCCGCAATAAAAACCTTGTGTCCGAGGCTTACTTGAATAGGCTTACCCGCCGTTGATAAAACTCCCCGACTTGCCGCCGTGCTTTTCCAGCAGCTTGCAGTCGGTGATGGTCATGCCGCGGTCCACCGCTTTGCACATGTCGTAAATGGTGAGCAACGCCACCTGGACGGCGGTCAGGGCTTCCATCTCGACGCCGGTGGGGCCGACGGTTTCCACGGTTGCGGTGCAATAGATGCTGCCAGCCCCCGTCGTTTCTACTGTGCTAGCTACAAATTCAATAGCAACTCGGGTCAGCGCCAGTGGGTGGCACAGGGGAATCAGGTCGCTGGTTTTCTTGGCGGCCATGATGCCGGCGATGCGGGCAATGCCCAGCACGTCGCCTTTTTTGGCGGTGCCGGACTCGATGATGGCCAGGGTGCTGGGCAGCATTTCAATGCGGCCGCCGGCGACACCAATGCGGTGTGTGCTGGCCTTGGCGGCCACATCCACCATGTGGGCTTGGCCTTGTTCGTCAAAATGGGTAAGAGAGCTCATGGGGGAATTCGGTACAGTTGTCGTTACAGTTGAAAAATCGCTGGCCATTGCCAAATTTACAGAACGTTCATGTCAGTCGCGCATCATACGATCATGTCGTCGGAGCGCGCCGCCTGACTGTCCAATGGAATTAACGTCGACGGGATTCATTTTGATCAATCTTTTTAAATCAAATCGGACGCTAGCCCCCGTCAATAAAGCGGTAACAGCTATTGTTTTGGTAGCGTTTGGCGTGGCCAGTCCGGTGTCGCTCCAGGCCCAGTCCGCTTCTCTGCCAATCTCCAGTTCTTCCCAACTGCCCACGCTGGGCGATGGCAGTGACATGAGCAGCAGCGACGAGCGGCGGCTCGGCGATCGCATTGCGCGCGAAATCTACCGCGACCCGGACTATATCGACGACCCGGTGCTGGCCGACTATGTGCAGGGCATCTGGCAGCCGTTGCTGGCAGCAGCGCGGGCGCGGGGTGATATGTCGCCTGAACTGGACGAGCGCTTTGCCTGGGAGATCATGCTCGGACGGGATCGCACGGTGAATGCGTTTGCCTTGCCGGGAGGCTACTTTGGCGTCCATCTGGGGCTGATCGCCATCGTCAGCAGCCGCGACGAACTGGCGTCGGTGCTGGGGCATGAACTGAGTCACGTGACGCAGCGGCACATCTCCAGGCTGATCGCCAAACAGGGGCAACAAACGCCGTGGATGATCGGCGCCATGATTCTGGGGGCGCTGGCCGCCAGCAAGAGTGCCGATGCCGGCAATGCCTTGATCGTCGGCGGCCAGGCGGTAGCGGCGCAGAACCAGCTTAATTTCTCGCGCGACATGGAGCGCGAGGCTGACCGCGTCGGCTTTGGCGTCATGACCCAGGCCGGTTTTGAGGCGCAGGGCTTTGTCTCGATGTTCGACAAGCTGCAGCAAGCCTCCCGGCTCAACGACAACGGCGCCTACCCCTACCTGCGCAGCCACCCGCTCACCACCGAGCGGATTGCGGACATGCAGGCGCGTCAGGCGCTGGCGCCCCATGGCCCGGTCAACGTCGCCACCACGCTGGAACATGCCATGATCGCCGCCCGCGCCCGCGTGCTGTCCAACCCGGGCGTCGACGCCTTGCGGGCGTTGCTGGTGGAGGCGAGCGGCACCAAACTGGCGACCGTGGCGCCGTCCCGGCAGGCCTCGGTGTTGTATGGCGCCGCCCTGGCGGCCAGCCGCTTGCGTGATTTTGGCAATGCCAAGGTGTATCTGGAACGCTTGACGGGGCTGGTGCACGCCGATGCGCCGGCCGCGCGGCTGGCGAAGCTGCTGGAGGCCGAAATCGCCTTGACCGCCGGCGATGCCGCGCGTGCCACGGCCGTGTTGGCGACGACGCCACCGGTGCGCAGTGCGGCTGGCGGCGAGACCGCCGCCCCACGCCGTCCCGAGCTGTTTCTGGGGGCGCAGGTTGCGCTGCAGTCCGGCCAGGTCGCCGCCGTGAGCGACGTGGCGCAGCGTCTGCAAAGCTGGGTGGCGACGCATCCGCGTGATGCGCAGGCCTGGCAACTGCTGTCAAGCGCCTATGGGGCCCAGGGCCAGACCCTGCGCGCCATCCGCGCCAATGCCGAAACGCAGGTGGCCCAGCTGGACTACGTGGCCGCAATGGACCGCCTGAAGGCGGCGCAGGACCTCGTGCGCCAAGGCGGTGGCAAGGTGGACCACATCGAGGCGTCCATCATCGACACCCGGCGTCGCCAGGTGGAAGTATTACTTAAAGAACAGACGCTCGATCGCTGAGTCGATCACGATGCCAAACACCGAGTAGATCAGCGACCCCAGCAGGGCAGCGCCAAAGCCGCGCACATAAAAACCGTCCAGTACGCTGGCGGCAGCCCAGAACATCAGGGCGTTGATGACAAACAGGAACAGCCCCAAGGTGATGACGGTGACCGGCAGCGTCAGCAGCACCAGCACCGGCCGCAAAACCATGTTGAACAGGCCGATAACAAAAGCCGCAATCAGCGCGGCGGTGAAGCTGTTCACCACCACGCCACTGTAGAGATAGGCAACGGCCAGCAGGGCGGCTGCGCTAAGCAGCCATTTGACGATGAGTTTCATGACGCAAGAATAGCACCGTGCGTGGCGGCGCGGCTGACCATCCTCAACCCGCGCCCTGTTTGGCTCAGCCGGGTCGCTGGTAATTGTTATCCGCCCAGGCCGTGGCGCTGGCCCGGTTCAGCTTGAAGCCCGGCGCCACCCGCACCTGCGCCAGTTGCTCATCGGCCTCGTCGCGGGCGGTCAACGTCGCGTAGGGGTTGTCCTCATCGGGCACGATGTCCAGCGACACGGTCACGCGGGCGTTGCCGGAAGTCACGGCGATGCTTTGGTGCAGCGAGGCATGCAATTGCTGCTCGTGGCGGCGCACAAACTCCTTGGCGGTCTTGACCAGCGTGTTGAAGGCGTTGCCGTCCAGCGGTTTCGGGTTTTTCTTGTCGCGCCCCATGGTCCATGGGCCAATCAGGGCGGGCTCGGGCTCGCCGTCCTTGATCATGGCGACGGCCCAGCCATCGTCGTCTTCGTTTTTCATCACGCGGGCGGTCCAGCCGACGTCGCGCCAGAGGCGGGGTTGTTCGATTTTGGCGTCAGGGTCTTGGTCGGGGGCGAGATCGGTCACAGGCGGGCAGTTCGGTCAAAAGGGAGCGCGCAAACGCACGCTCTAGCGAGCTGGATTTTAGCTTTTAGCTTCGGCACTCCGGGCCGCCTGGCGGTTGCTCCACCAGCCACCGGCCAGCACGCCGACAACCGCCACGGCGTAAGTGCCCCAGCGCGCCGCCGTTTGCAGTGCCTCGGCGGGCTGCTTGGGATCGCCAAACACGCCGGCCAGCAGCGGTTCACTCACCACCATCTTGGCGGCGGTAAAGGCCAGCACGGCCGAGCCAATCTGGATGATGGCCGGAAAACGCTCCACCAGTTTCAACACCACGGTGCTGCCAAACACCACAATCGGCACGCTGATCAGCAGGCCGATGATGACCAGGTCGAACGCGCCATGCGCTGCGCCGGCCACGCCCAGCACGTTGTCCACGCCCATCAGGGCATCGGCCACGATGATGGTTTTCATGGCGCCCCAGAAGGTGCTGACCACCGGACCGTCGTGCTCGTCACTGCCCTGGTCGGCCAGCAACTGGTACGCAATCCACACCAGCCCCAGGCCACCGACCAGCATCAGGCCCGGAATCTTGAGCAGCCAGACCACGCCCACCGTCATGACGGAGCGCACGACGATGGCGCCCACGGTGCCCCACAGAATGGCTTTTTTCTTGAGATGCGGCGGCAGTTGCCGCGCCGCCAGGGCGATGACGATGGCGTTGTCGCCGGCCAGCACCAGGTCGATCAAAACGATGGCCATGAGGGCGGACCACCAGGCGGCAGAAAATAACTCCATAGGAAAACCTCAGTATGTTGTGTTCGTAAACACCTATTTTGCAGTGCGGATGGGGTGGCATGAGTCCACCTTCGCGCGCTGCACAACCAGTGCAGGGCGAAGGTCTTGCTCGATGGTGCGGGAGGCCAAACTGGATGCCGCATCATCTGGTGAACCGGGAACGCGCTCGGCTTTCCGTATTGACGACTCACCAACAGGGAGCTACTCCCCTTCAGCGGCGGATTTGACCACTAAAGCCCTATCCCCTGAACGCATGAGGTTAATGGGCCGGGCTATGATCCGTGCCCCATGGCAGCCATTCACATCACCGACATCGAGTCGGCCATCAACTTCTGGCGCGATAAAAAGCCTTCGCCGGACGGCTTTTCGCTGGCGCCCGAAACCCGGGCGCTGGCCGAGGTCTATGCCCTGATGGTGTTCCAGCACAAGACCCAGGTCGACGAGTTCGCCCTGCCGACCCCGGCGCTGGACGCCTGGCTGGTCTGGTACGACAGCACGCCCGATACGCCCTGCATCGCCATCTGCTCCACCAGTCAGGGCGATGAGGAATGCAAAGGCTGCGGTCGCAGTTTTACCGAGGTGCAGTGTTGGGTTGAAATGCGCCCGGTGGAAAAACGCCAAGTCTGGCGCCGCATCACGATGCTGGGCAGCTCCTGGCGCTTTAACAAATACGCCGAACGGGCGGTTGAAAAGCCCGTTAATTCGCTATAAAATTAATAGCTCTCCGCGCATGGCAGACGGGGGCTGGAGGCTGATTTCGCTATTATTTCCAGCGAACCGGCTCAATGTCGACGTTGTGCGTGCCGTCGCCCAGCATCAAGACGCCCTCCTGAATCGTGGCCTGCAGCTGCATGCTGCGCTGCGCCATCGGAATCAGCGCTTGCGCGGCAACGGTCGGCACCCGGAACACGCTCAGGTTTTTCGGCCGCGCCAGCTTGGCTTCCATGGTGCGCCACCACACTTCGGCGGCGTGGTTGAAGCAATACAGCACCACTTCGTCCGCCTTGCCGCAGGCTTTCAGCAGCGGCTTGTCTTCCGGCTGGCCGACTTCAATCCACAGCCGGGTCAGGCCGGTGTAGTCGCGCAGCCAGACATCCGGCTCATCCGGGTCGCTCAAGCCGGCACCAAACGCCAGTGTGCCGTCGCCGCCACACACGGTCTGCAGCTTGTGCGCCTGCAGCGCCAGCGCGCACAGGCGCACCATCATGCGTTCGTCGGTTTCGCTCGGATGCCGCGCTAATGTGAGCGCATGGTCGGCGTAATAGGCGTGGTCAATGTCGGCGATTTGCAGACTGGCTTTGAAGATGGTGGATTTGATCGCCATCAGACGCGTTTGGCGAGTTCAGCGGCTTTGCCGATGTAGCTGCCGGGTGTCATGGCCAGCAGGCGGGTTTTTTCCGCTTCCGGCAAGTCCAGCTTGGCGATAAAGCCCTGCATCAACTCGCGCGTCATCGGTTCACCGCGGGTGAATTTCTTCAGTTGCTCGTAGGGCTGTGGCAGGCCAAAGCGGCGCATCACGGTCTGGATCGGCTCGGCCAGCACTTCCCAGGAGGCATCCAGGTCGGCGGCAATGGCGGCCTCGTTGATCTCCAGCTTGCCCAGGCCGGTGTTCAGCGACTGGTAGGCCAGCAGGGCATAACCCAGCGCCACGCCCATGTTGCGCAGCACGGTGCTGTCGGTCAGATCCCGCTGCCAGCGGGAAATCGGCAGTTTCTCGCTCAGGTGCTTGAGCAGGGCGTTGGCCAGGCCCAGATTGCCTTCGGCGTTCTCGAAATCAATCGGATTGACCTTGTGCGGCATGGTGCTGGAGCCGACTTCGCCCTCGCGCAGCCGTTGCTTGAAATAGCCCAGGCTGACATAACCCCAAACGTCGCGCGACCAGTCGATCAGGATGGTGTTGGTGCGGGCCACGGCGTCAAACAGTTCGGCCATGTAATCGTGTGGCTCAATCTGGATGCTGTAGGGCTGAAAGGTGAGACCCAGGCCGAGCGGCTCGGGGGTTTCGATCACTTTGCGGCTGAAGCCTTCCCAGTCAAATTCGGGCCAGGCCGACAGGTGGGCGTTGAAGTTGCCCACGGCGCCATTCATCTTGCCCATCAGTTTGATGTTGGCAATCTTGTCCCGTGCCGCCGCCAGGCGCACCACGACATTGGCGATTTCCTTGCCGACGGTGGTCGGGCTGGCAGTCTGGCCGTGGGTGCGGCTGAGCATCGAGACCTCGGCAAACGCATGGGCCATCTCGCGCAGCTTGGCAATCACGGCGTCCAGCGCGGGCAGCAGCACCTGGTCGCGCCCGGCTTTCAGTTGCAGCGCATGGCTGGTGTTGTTGATGTCCTCGCTGGTGCAGGCAAAGTGCACGAACTCTTCGGCCGCCAGCAACTCGGGCCGGGCTTCGAACTTGGACTTGATCCAGTACTCGACCGCCTTCACATCATGGTTGGTGACCTTCTCAATCGCCTTGATGGCTTCGCCATCGGCTTCCGAAAAATGTTTCACCAGACCCAGCAGATAAGTGCGGGCGCCGGGTGACAGCGGCTTGAATTCGGTGAAGCCGCAATCGCTCAAAGCGATGAACCAGGCCACTTCAACCTGCACGCGGCGTTGCATATAGCCCTGTTCGCTCATCACAGGACGGAGTTTGGCAAGCTTGGTGGCGTAGCGGCCGTCAAGCGGGGAAAGGGCGGAGATGGCGGAGAAATTCATGCGCGGATTGTAGGTTGTGCGCCACGCCCTAGCCAGAGGCCGACCCCACAGTAAGTTTTGGTAAGACTGATGTATAGAATGAATATTCCTGCAACGACGAACAGCCCATGAAATTACTCGGATCCAGCTCCAGCCCCTATGTACGTAAAGTGCGCGTCGTCATGGCCGAGAAAAAACTTGACTATGTTTTCGTGCCGGAGGACGTCTGGTCGGCGCAAACCACGATTGCTGAATCCAACCCGCTGGGCAAAGTGCCCTGTCTGGTCATGGAAGGTGGCGAGGCCCTGTTTGACTCGCGTGTGATCGTCGAATACCTGGACACCTTGTCGCCGGTCGGCAAACTGCTGCCGCCCGTGGGCCGCGACCGGGCCGAGATCAAGACCTGGGAAGCGCTGGCCGATGGCCTGCTGGACGCCGCCATTCTGGCGCGACTGGAAGCCACCTGGGGCGGGCGCACCGACGAACAACGCAGCCAGGCCTGGATTGATCGCCAGCTGGGCAAGATACACGCCAGCGTCAAATCCATGAGCCAGGGGCTGGGCGACAAGCCGTTTTGTGCCGGCATTTACCTCAGCCTGGCCGATATTGCCGTGGGCGTTGCTTTGAGTTATCTCGACTTCCGCTTTCCCCAGATTGACTGGCGAACCGATCACCCGAATCTGGTCCGTCTGCACGACAAGCTGATGCTGCGCCCCAGCTTTGCGGATACGCGGCCGGTTTGACGGGCACAGCCGCCTGCAGGCGGTTGGTTAACGGGTTCTTAATTGGTGGCGCGCTTTTTAAGCCAGCGCATCAGGCGGCCCACCAGCGGCAGCTTCTCGTACAGTTCCTCCGCCGCATCCCAGTAGTCGCGGTGCAGCGTGATCAGGCCTTGATCTGACAACACCAGATGCGAGGCGCCCAGAATGGTTTGTTCGGTGCCGGGCTGAAAATTCCTGAAGCGAAAACGAAACTCCCAGGTCAAAAAGCACTGCGACCCCTGCCGCACCTGGCCGGTGATGACAAAGCGCGGCGCCTGTAGCGCCACAAACATGTGTTCAAAAATGTGCCGGATGGCGGCCACGCCCTGCACCGCGTTGAACGGGTCTTTGAAGCGTGCCTGCGCGTCGTAAACCGTGGCCAGCTCGGCCACGCTCTGGGGCGTGAGGGTCTCAAAGTAGGTCACGATGCGGGCCACCGTCGGCGAAAAATCAGAAGTGATCACAGCAGGTCTCCAAGGTTGGAAAAAAAGGCACGGCAGCCTGCGTTATTGGGTGGCGCGCCGGATCAAATAAAAGTACGTCCGGTTTGGTAACAGGCGCAGGGCTTTCATCCACAGCGTAAAGCGTTTCGGGAAATGGATCTCGAAAGCGCCGCGCGCCCAGCCTTGCACGATGGCGCTGGCCGCTTGCGCCGGCGTCAGCAGGGCCGGCATGGCGAAGGGGTTACCGGCAGTAAGCGGTGTTTGCACAAAGCCGGGGTTGATGAGGGACACCCCAATGCCTTGGGGGTGCAGGTCGAGGTACAAGGTTTCCGCCAGATTGATCAGCGCCGCCTTGGTCGGGCCGTAAGCCAGGCTCTGCGGCAGTCCCCGGTAGCCCGCCACGCTGCCGACCAGGCTGATGTGGCCGGCGCCGCGTGCCAGCAGGGCGGGCAGCACCGCGTCCAGCAGGTGCAGCGCGCCAAGGTAGTTCACGTCCACGTGGCGCAGCATGTCGTCCAGGTCCAGGGCGTCCGCGCGCATGGCGGTGTAGTGCCCGGCGCAGTACAGCACGCAGTCCAGCGGACCTTGGGCCAGCAGTTGCGCCGCCGCTGCTTGCACCGCCTGCCGGTCGGTGGCGTCCAGCGCCAGCGCCTGGCTGCCGGCGTGCTGTTGTACAAAAGCGTCCAGCGCGCGCCCCTGGCGCGCCGACACGATGACGCGGGCGCCCAAGCCATGCAGCGCCACCGCCGTGGCCTGGCCGATGCCGCTGGAGGCGCCCACAATCCAGACGGTTTTGCCGTGCCAGTCGGTGATCGGGGGGTTGAGGGCGGGGAACAGAGTCATGGAGTATTTGCTACTTTATTTATAGCTTCTTGCACATTGTGGACGGGGGCTAGAGGCTGATTTGGCTTGAAGTTTTGGCGGCGTTAGCGTTTGCTGAAGGACAGGGTGACCTCGCCCAGCCGCACGCCGAACTTGCTCATGGCGGCTTTGTTCAGCATCACTTTGTCGGTCATCAGGTACATCCAGTCGTCGAACTGCACCTCGTACACTTTTTTGTCTACCGGCAGGCTCAGGGTGTAGGTCCAGTGGAAAGCGTTGCCCCGGCTTTCGCCGAGGGCCTCGCCCACCACGTCGTCGGCGCGGCCACTGAAGCGGCCATCGGCCAGTTTTTTCAAGCGCCAGATTCGTTTTTGGGTGGTGCCGTCGGCGTAGCTGAAGTCTTCGTCCAGCACGCCATCGTCACCGTTCCAGCTGCACTTCATCACCACGGTGAAGCGCTTCACCACGGTGCCGGAGCGGTCGGTAAAGATGCCGTAGGCATCCAGCGTGCCGTTGAAATACTGCTGCAGATCGAGCGCGGGTTTCTCGGTCGCATAGGTTTCGATTTTTTGCGAAGCGCAGCCGCCCAGCAGCAGGGCGGAGGTGGCGGCAGTCACGGTGCCGACGGCCAGGAGTAAGCGTCTTTTCATGGTGTCTTTCGGATGATGAGGTGGTACAGAAGACCGGCGGCGATGAGCTTGAGCGCACAAGGCAGCAGGCAATAGGCCTGGGTGAGGGTTTTTAGAGCGGCTTCATCCCGCGTACCGGGTACATAGCCCAACACGTCGAGCACCGGCAGCGCCACACCAGCCGCCAGCGCCAAGTTGAGTTTGGTGGCGAAATTCCACCAGCCAAAGTACGCGCCTTCGGCACGGCCCCGGTCGCCGCTTGCCTGGATGGTGCCCGCCAGCAGCGCCCCGGGCAGGGCCAGATCGGCGCCCAGGCCGACCCCGGAGAGGGCGCACACGAGAACAAAAGCCGTCACGTCGCCCGCGCCCAGGGTGGCGGCGAACACAAATACGGCGATGGACAACAGCATGCCCAGCCCCCAGCTGCGCGCCAGCCCGATGCGTTGCACGGCGCGCAACCACAGCGGCATCGCGATCGCCGCGCTCAAAAAGTAGCTGCCCAGAAACAGCGGTTCGGTGCTGGGTGGCGCTTGCAGCCGGTCCTGCACAAAAAACAGCAGCAGCGTGGCCGGCACCGCGCTGGCAATGCCGTTGACGATGAAGACGGCCAGCAAGGCCCGAAAATCAGGTCGCGAAAAGGGCAGCCAGATTGAGGCGGCTGTGACGGGGCCAGCTTGTTTTTGCCCGTCACCCCGGCGCAGGCCGGAAGCCATGACTTCGTGTGGCAATGGTTTTCCGGCTTGCGCCGGGAACACTGTCGTGTCGGGCTGTCGCGCTGTACGCCAGGCCAGCCAACCGGCGCCAAGTGCTATAAAAAACAAAGCAGCTGTCGCAGGCAGGCCGAGGGCTACAGGCGTAATGGACGCAAAAATAACGCCCGTCAGCCCCAAGCCTTCACGCCATGCCACGACCCGGCTGCGTTGGTCTTCGTCGCCGCCGAGCATGGCGCCCCACGACTGGTGCATCACGCTCAAGGCGCTGAAGGCGGCATAGGTCAGCATCAGGCTCAGCGCGGCCCACAGCAGCAAGGCGGGCAGGTGGCGCACGGGTGGAAAAAACAAGGCGGTGAATCCCAGGCCCAGCACCCCGGCAGCCACGGCGCCCCAAGTCAAAACCGCGGTGAGAGAACGCGCAAACAGGCGGTCGCTCCAGCGGCCCAGCAGCGGGTCGATGAGAGCGTCAAACAAGCGGGCGCCGAGCAGCACCGCACCCAAGGTGGCCAGCGGCATTCCAAAAGCGCGGGCGTAGTGGTTGGGCAGCACCACATACAGTGGCAGGGCGACAAAGGCTAGCGGAAAACCCATCAGGCCGTAGCGCCAGCCGTCACGCCAGGTGAAAGCTGGCGCCGGCTCGTTGGTGTGACGTGAAGCGGTGCTCATGGCGTTGCCCGTGCCAACAATGCGCTGCGCAACTGGGGCTCACTGGTGGATTCCGCCAGCCAGATGCCAAAAAACAGGCGGCTGAACTCGGGGTCGCGAATAACGGCACGGGGCTGGCCGTTGAACCAGAAACGCGCGCCCACGCCGGGGCTGTGCAGTCCGGTGAGGCGGTCGCCTGCCTTGACATCGGGAAAAGCCGCCTGCATGGCGGCCAGCCAGTCCTGCGCCTGGGTCTGTGTCAGGGGGCTGGCGCGGCGCATTTCCTGCAGCGAGCGTTCGGCAATCGACTGACCACTCAAACGCCGCAGGTAGGCCAGCTCCAGCATCAGACCATGCTGCGCGTAGCGGCTGGCGCGAAAATCGGGCGCCACCCACAGGCGGGCATCGTAAACATCCAAGCCGAAAAAACGCAGGCGCGCGGAGCCAGCCCACAGCGCACCGGTCAATGCCGTGCGCACCTCGGGCGGCGGTTCTGTCGCGGTCTGGTCTTGCGCCTGGGCGATGCCCACCAGACCGGCGCTTGTCGCTGCACCCAGGCCGACGCCCGCCAGCAGGTTGACGGCGCAGGCGGTCAAAACGGTGCGGCGTGGGGTCATGCTTGGCTCGGTGCGCGTTCAGGTGGCGCGTTTTTGCAGGGTGTACTGGACCACATCGGTGTTGTCCTCCTCAAAGGCCGCTTCGCAGTAGGCCAGGTAAAACTCCCAGATGTGAATAAAACGTTCGTCAAAGCCGTTTTGCAGCACCTGCGCCCGCTGCGCCAGAAAGGCGTCGCGCCAGCGTCGCAGGGTTTCGGCATAGTCGTGGCCAAAGGCGTATTCATCGACCACGTCCAGACCGGCGGCTTGCGCCTGGGTTCGAAATTCGCGCGGGCAGGGCAGGCACCCCCCCGGAAAGACGTATTGCTGAATGAAATCGGTGGAGCCGATGTAGCGCTCAAACAGCGCGTCATTGATCACGATGCTTTGCACGCAAGCCCGGCCGCCCGGTTTGAGCAATTTGGCTACCGCTGCAAAGTAGGTGGGCCAGTACTCGCGGCCAACGGCCTCGACCATTTCAATCGAGCAAATGGCATCAAAAGGGGCGTCCGCGATGTCGCGGTAGTCCTGCAGCCGCAGGTCGGCTTGGGCGCCGGGGCCGGTCGTCACGCCCAGGCGCTGCAGGCGTTCTTGGGCAAAGACCAGTTGCTCGGTGCTCAAGGTCACACCCGCCACCGACGCGCCAAATTCGGTGATCGCCATTTCGGCCAGCGCACCCCAGCCGCAGCCGATTTCCAGCAAGCGGTCGCCAGCCTTCACGCCGGTCATTGCCAGCGCGCGGCGCACCTTGGCTGCCTGCGCTTGCGCCATCGGCTGGCTCAGGTCGCCGTTGAACAGTGCCGACGAGTAGTTCATGGATTCGTCCAGCCACAGACGGTAAAACGCGTTGCCCAAATCGTAATGGGCGTGGATGTTTTTCTGGCTGTTGGCGCGGGTGTTGCGGTTGAGCAGGTGCTTGATGCGGTACAGCAGGCGCCCGGCCCACGAGCCGTAGATCACGTGCTCGACCTCGGTCCGGTTTTTCACCAGCACGCGCAGCAGTTCCGTCAGGTTGGGCGTGCTCCAGTCACCGGCGATGTAGCTCTCGGCAAAGCCGATGTCGCCCGATTTAAGCGCAGCTGAAAACACGTTCCAGTTGTTCAGGTGCAGCGTCGCATGGGGCAGCGCTTCGCTGCCAAAGCGTTGCATCGAGCCGTCGGGCAGCTGCAGCGTGAGGCTGCCATGGCGCAGGCCTTTGAGCAGTTTCAACACGGTGCGGGCGGCCGCAGGCGTGCCGTGAGGGAGGGTGAACGGGTTGGCTGTGGTGCTGTTTAGGCTATTCATCTTGGACCTCGGTGTTCAGCGAGTGGTGAAAGTGGTGGGCGGCTTGGGCTTGCCAAAAAAGCGCACTTTTTTGAGAAACAATTTGAGCGCCTGCCAGTGGATGCGCAGCACCACGCCCAGCGTCATGGCCGGGTAGCGCCACAACGCACGGCGCACGGTTTGGGCCGTCAACGGCTCCAGCGTGCCACTGACGCTGGTCTCGATCAGCGGCCCCTGCGCATCGTCAAAGTCAATCCGCGCCACCGTGCGCGTGCGCGCCGCGTTGAGCATGAAGCGAAAGCGGTAGCCGCCTTCGACCGGGCAAAACGGTGACACATGAAACACCTTGTCCGCGCGCTGCTCAATTCCAAAGCGGGGCGCGTCCAGCAGGTAGCAATGGCGCTCGCCAAAGGTGTTGTTGACCTCGACCACGATGGCGCGCAGCGTGCCGTCCAGCCGGTGGCAATACCAGAAGCTGACCGGCTTGAAAGTGAAGCCGAGCACGCGCGGGTAGCAGTGCAGCCAGACTTCGCCATCGGCACCGTTTATGCCTTCGCGCTGCAGCAACTCGTCCAGCCAGGCCAGGGCGCCGCCTTGTGTTGGGCCACGGCCATCGCCATGGTCGGCGTCGAAAAAGCTCAAGGGTGCGAGGCGGTTGCGCGCCAGCACGCCGGGGCCGTTGCGTTGCAGCGTGCGCATCGGCAGCATCAAAAAATAGGTGCCGTAGGTAAAAGCGTGCTGCACCGGCTTCAGGCGCGTGTGGCGCACTTCGCCGAAGCCGATCAATGCCTGACTCGCCACATCGGGTGCGGCCTTGGGCGAGGGAGGCCGGATCGTGCCCGGCATGACGTTGGACGCGGTCATGGCCGTTGTCCAAGGTGGTCGTGGCGTTCAAGCAAGCGGGTCATGATCCATGTCACTTTCAATTTGCCAGTACGGTCTGCAGCCGCGCCGCCACGTCCAGCCCGGACTTGAGCCCGTCTTCATGGAAGCCGTAGCCGGTCCAGGCGCCGCAAAAATAGGTGTGCTGCTTGCCTTGCAGCACCGGTACCTGGTGCTGGGCCCGGATGGCGGCCACGTCGAACACCGGGTGCGCGTAGTCAAAGGTTCCATGCACCTGGCGCGGGTCAATCGCGTGCAGCGGGTTGAGCGACACTACCACCGGTTGCTTGAACGGCAGCGGTTGCAGCAGGTTGATGAGGTAGTGCAGACAGACCCGGGCTTCATCCCGCCGCGTGCCTGCCGGCTGTGTGTTGCCCACGGGGGCCCGCTGGTAATTCCAGGCTGCCCAGGCCCGGCGCTGGCGCGGCAACACCGAGGTATCGGTGTGCAGCACCGCGCGGTTGGACTGGTAGCGGATGGCGCTCAGTGTCTCGCGTTCAGACGGGCTGGCATCCCCCAGCAGCGCCAGCGACTGGTCCGAGTGGCAGGCCAGCACCACTTTGTCAAAACGCTCGGTCTGACCGCGCGCCGTGATCAGCACGCCTTGGGCATCGCGGGTGAGGTGCTGTACCGGGCTGCGCAGGCGTTTGTCAGCGATGGGATCGATGATTTTTTCGACGTAATGCCGTGCCCCGCCCGCCACGGTCCACCATTGCGGGCGGTTCGTGACCTGAAGCAGGCCGTGGTTGTGGCAAAACCGGATCATGGTGGCCACCGGAAACTGCAGCATCTGGTCTGTCGGGCAGCTCCAGATGCACCCCAGCATCGGCAAAAAATACCAGTCGCGAAACTCATTCGACAAGGCGTGCTGGCGCAAAAAGTCGCTCAGCGGCTGCATCAGCGCCTTCTCTTCCCCTTCCTCGGCGATCTCGGTGGCTACTTTGTTAAAGCGCAACACATCGCGCAGCAGGCGTAAAAAACGCGGGTTGACCAGGTTGCTGCGTTGCGCAAAAACGGTGTTCAGGGACGAGCCGCTCCACTCCAGCGAACCGCCGGCGCGGGCACCCGGCACCTGCACGGAGAACGACATGTCGGACGGCACCGTGGCCACGTTCAGCTCGGCAAACAGTTTGATCAGTTGCGGGTAGGTGCGCTCGTTGAACACCAGAAAACCGGTGTCGATACCGTGCGAGAGGGGGCCGGTGGGGCCGTCCAGCGTCAGGTCCACGGTGTGGGTGTGGCCGCCAAAGTAGTCACCCGCCTCAAACAGCGTAATGTCGGCCTGGCCGCGCAGGGTGTGGGCGACCGCCAGACCGGAGATGCCGGAGCCGATGATGGCCAGCTTCATGACGACGGCCTCCCGCAGGAAAGGCGGTCACCAAGGCGGTCTGGAGAACACGAAAGGGCGTGAGGTGCTGGATGGATCATGGCATTTAAAACTTATCGGTAATTTTGTGACTAAATAGTAATTTATCACATCACGCAGTTTTATGGCCATGCTCAAATCATGGCTATAGCCGCAGACGACCCGCTGCGTTGAGCGAAGGGAATGCAACTAAATCGGTTTGATGAGCCGAGGACCGCCGATCGGGCGGGCCTCGGCGCCCCTACCAGGGACGGTCGTTAGTGGAGGTCTTGGTCAACACCAGCAGGCGTTCCAGGTTGATTTTGACTTTGACATCGCGGTAGGGCACCCCGGCCACAATGCGAAATTCAGGTTTATTGGTCTCGCGCACGATCAGTTCCCCGGTCGGCATGCCGGCGCGATTGATCAGAATGGCGACGCGCGGGGTGGTGGTGTTGGCACCGCGCTTCACCACCACCGCAATCTCTTCGCTGGCCAGGCGCACGAACGAGCCGGGCGAGTAAATGCCCATGGCCTTGATCAGGGCGGCACCGGCTTCGTCAATCTGGCGGTTTTCATCAAAATAGCTGCCCTGCATGGCGCTGGCGGGTGAGTCGGCCACGCGTGAGACGCGCGGCGCCAGACGGGCCGCAAACATGTCGGCACGTTGGATCAAGCGCGCGATGCGCTGACTTTCGGTGCGGCCCGCCAGCGGGCCCGGTGTTTTGGCATGGTGGCCCAATACCGCCTCCAGCCACCGCGGGTCGGCGACGCCCAAGTGCTGCAGCAGCGCAACGGAACGGGCGGCATGCTGGTTGATATGGCTGCGCTGCTCCAGGCTGGGGACGTGTTTTTGCAGTGCCAGTTGATCCTGCAACTCGGTCATGCCGATGTTCATGGTCAGCGCCGCCTTGCACAGCAAGGTCTCCTGCTCGGCGGGCCACTTCAAGACTTCCCGGGCGGCCAGGCCGCACATCACGCTCACCAGCATGGCATGGGTGGCGCTGTACTGGCGCAACTCACTGCTGGAGATGTGAATCAGCGCAAACAAGGTGCCATCCGGGTTGCGGCGCGAATAACGGTTGAGCTGCGCCTGCAGCTTGTCCAGTCGGGTACAAAAAGTCGCCGGGTTGACGTCGCGCAGCATGGCATGGGTCTGTCCCTGCAGGTCCAGCCAGTTGGGCTCGCCGGTATCCGCTGTGTCCCATTTGCTCTCCAGGTCAGTGCTCAAGAGTTCGGCGTCGGCAATTTGCCCCAGCGAGCGGTCTTGCCGCACCATGCTGTGGAGCTTGCCCATGTAGGCGCGGTAGTGCCCCTCGGACTCGGCAAAATCAATGTACAGCTTGCCGCGCTGTTCCACGATCAGGTCCAGATCAGCCCGGCTGGCGATCACATACCCCTTGGGTGCCAGCAGGACACCATCCTTGTCTCTGAGTGAAAAGGGCAGCTGCTGGCCGATGCGAATGGATTCGGCGGTGACGATGATGAGATTCATGAGTTACCGGAATTATGCCCATCCGCGTTGACGCCGGGTTAACGCTATAACCCGGCGTGCCGTTCTGGCAGCGGCTACCCGGCCTGCTAGCATCCAGGCCATGACCGACTCACCTTCCCTCTCCGCCCTGACCGACAAAATTTGCGGTCGTGCCAACGTGTTGGCCCGGGTCGCGCAGTTGCCGCGGCCGCTGGTGTTTACCAATGGCGTGTTTGACGTGCTGCACCGCGGTCATGTGATGTACCTGGCGCAGGCGCGGGCGCTGGGAGCGAGTTTGCTGGTGGCGCTGAACACCGATGCCTCGGCCCGGCGCTTGGGCAAAGGCCCGGACCGGCCCCTGAATAACGAAGCCGACCGCGCGTTCGTCATGGCCGCCCTGGCCAGCACCAGTCTGGTGACCTGGTTTGAGGAAGACACGCCGCTGGAACTGATTGCCGAGATCAAACCCGACATTCTGGTCAAAGGCGGCGACTACGACATG